>Ga0315290_10000377_pt1 | contig 28824 bp, 17 predicted proteins | sample YL17G12_0_MG_FD_203627 | JGI IMG/M metagenome (GOLD analysis project Ga0315290, IMG submission 203627) | Sediment microbial communities from Yellowstone Lake, YNP, Wyoming, USA - YL17G12_0 | ecosystem: Environmental > Aquatic > Freshwater > Lake > Sediment | place: USA: Wyoming | collected... | reverse complement strand
TTGGCAGTGACCACGTCGAACTGATTGGCCACGAGGTCAAAGCTGCCGCCCCGCAGCCTGGCCGTGGCCGGATCGGCCGTGAAGGTGTCGTCGCCAGCCGAGCCGGTCAGCACGGCCACGTCGTTGCCCCCGTGTACGGCGTAGGCGAGAACGGCGTCAAAAGAATACACGCGGATCGAAAAACCGAGACCCTGGAGCAGCGCGCTGTTGGGCTGGCCGGTGAACGTGTCGTCCCCTGGCGAGTCGTAGAGGCTGGCCGTGTCGTTGCCAAAGCTGGCTCGGCCGACGACCGTGGCGAACCCATTGGCCCGGAGCGAGAATCCGCTGCCGATCAATTCCGCGTAGGCGGGATTCCCTCCCTCGGGCGCGGAGGCGTTGAACAGATCGTTCCCGGCCGAATCGTAGAAATTGGCGGTGTCGTTGCCGCCGGAGCCGGAATTGGCGACGACCGCGTCGAACCCATTGACAATGAGGTCGAATCCGCTGCCCTGAAGGCGGGCCGTCGTCGGGCGGGCGGTGAACGTGTCGTCGCCCGCCGAGCCGGTCAGCACGGCCGTGTCGTTCCCGCCGGCGCCGGGATTGGCGGTGACGGAGTCGAAGCCGTTGACCGTCAACAGGTAGCCCGGGCCCTGGAGCCTGGCCGTGGCCGGATCGGCGGTGAAGGTGTCGTTGCCGGCCGAGCCGGTCAGCGTGGCCACGTCGTTGCCGCCGGCCCCGGGATTGGCAGTGACGGAGTCGAACCCGTTGACCACCAACTGGTAGCCCGGCCCCTGGAGCCTGGCCGTGGCCGGATCGGCCGTGAACGTGTCGTCGCCGGCCGAGCCGTCGAGCGTGGCGGTGTCGTTGCCGCCGGCGCCGGGATTGGCCGTCACCGAGTCGAACCCGTTGACCATCAACTGGTAGCCCGGCCCCTGGAGCGCGGCCATGGCCGGATCGGCGGTGAAGGCGTCGTCGCCGGCGGAACCGGTCAGAGTGGCCGTGTCACTGCCCCCGGCCCCCGCGTCGACGACGACGAAGTCGAAAGAGAGCGTCAGGAGCCGGAATGCCGGGCCCTGGAGGAGTCCGGCGGTGGGGGTTCCTGCGAAGGTGTCGTCGCCGGCGGATCCGATCAGGATCGCGGCGTCGTTGCCGGCGGCGGCACTGGCGATCACGTCGGAGAAGCCCATGGCGTCGTTGGCGAAGCCGGGGCCGATCATCGTGGCGCCGATCGGATCGGCGGTGAAGAGGTCGTCGCCGGGGGAATCGTAGAACCGGGCGAGGTCGCTGCCGCCGGGCCCGGCGACGCCCGTGACCCGGTCGAAGTAGCTGGCCCGGACGTAGGTGCCCGGGCTGACCATGGTGGCATAGGTCGGCAGCGCGGTGAACGTGTCGTTGCCGCCGTTGCCGGAGATCGTCGCCACGTCGTTGCCGCCGCCCGTGGCGTAGGCGTAGAGGTAGGGGAACGATTCGGCCCGGTTGGAGAAGCCGGCTCCAAAGAGCGTTCCCTGGGAGGTGTCGGCCAGCAGGGTGTCGTCGCCGGCGGAGTCGTAGAGTCGGGCGACGTCATTGCCGCCGGGCAGGGCCGTGGCCGTGACGGAGCCGAAGCCCAAGGTGCGGTAGCAGTACGACGTGCCGGAGAGCGTGGCGTAGGTGCGGGTTCCGACGAAGGCGTCGCTCTCGGGCGAGCCGACGAGGTGGGCCGCGTCGTCGCTGCCGGGCGAGGCATAGGCGTACACGTAGCGGAAGCCGGTCGCCTTGTTGGAATAGCTGGAGTCCTCGTCGCGCAGGACGGCGTACCCGGGCACCGGGGCCGCGGGGCCGACGGCGGTGAAGACGTCGGTGGCCCCGGACGGATAAAGCTTGGCAAAGTCGATCCCGCCGGCCTTGGAAACGGCTTCCACCTGCTCGAACGCCGTGGCCTTGACGTAGAACCCGGGGCCCACGAGGGTGGCATACGTCGGGTACGCAGAGAGCGTGTCGTTGCCCGGGGAGTCGGACAGGAACGCCTGGTCGGTGCCCTCCACGCCGTCGACGAACGCGTAGCGAAACGCGTTGGCCTGGAGGAAGAACCCCAAGCCGCCGAGCGCGACCTGCGTGGGTGGATCGGCGGTGAGCCGGTCGGCTCCGGCGGAACCGGTCAGGCGCGCGGTGTCGCTGCCGGTGGTCGACGTGGCGACCACGGAGCCGAAGCCGTGGGCTTCGTTCGTGAATCCCGGCCCGGAGAGCCGAGCCTGCGTGGGATCGGCGGTGAAGGCGTCGGTGCCCGGCGAATCGAACAGCCGGGCCGAGTCGCTCCCGCCCGCCCCCGCCCAGACCGCGATGGTCTCCGTGTTCGAGAGGTCGACGGTAAACTTCACCTCACCCGCCAGCTTTTGCTGGAGGCGGGCCGCAGCCGGCGACATTTGCAGATCGTCATCGAAGCCGGGCAGGCCCTGAACCGGGGCGGCCACGTCCGAGCCCTCCAGTCCGTCGAAGGCCACGCTCGACACGCTTTCGGCGCTGAACTGATAGGGAACGCCGTTGATGGACACGACGAAGTCCGGCCCCCCGAGCGAGATCAGCGAGAATGCGTCGTTGCCGCCGGTGCCGTAGTGGCCGTCGGTCCCCCACACGAACACGCGGCCGTTGACGTTCTGGACCAGGTTGGTCAGCCTCAGGTCGACGTTGCTGCTGGGCGTGGCGAGCTTCAGGTAGTAGAACGTGTCGGCCTGGACGAGGAAGTCACGTCGCGTCGCGGGGCTGTTGGGAAAGCCGGCCTGGGCGACCGGATCGAGCTTCTGCTGGCCGCCCACCAGGACGTACGCCGAGTAAAGCTCGATGGCCGACATCGGCCGGCCGTCTCGCGGGGTGGCCTCGACGGTGAGATAGCCGGGATGGGTCGTGCGGAGCCGGTACCAGAGATTGCCCGGCTCGTTGGGGTCCTGCACCACGTCGCCGAGCACCATCGGATTCAGGCCGACGATCGTCCGCTGCTCGATGGGCCCCAGGTGCCGGTTCAAGAGGACCGAATCGCTGCTGTGCTGGAGCTGGGCTTGCCCCGCGTTGGCGGTGATAAGGTCCAGGGCCTTGTCGCCGTTCAGATCGCGTGCGGCGAGTGCGAAGGGCCCTTCGCCGACCGGGTAGGTGGAACGCTCAAGGAAGCGGCCACTGGGCTGCCCCCAAAGGCCGGAGCCGTCGCCCCACCACACGGTCACCGTGTGGTCTGCGGCGTTGGCCGTGGCGACGTCGAGGACCTCGTCGCCGTCGAGGTCGGCGATGGCGATCGCCGAGGGGCCCAGCCCGGTTTCGTAGTCGCGAGTCGGGGAAGGGAGAAATGTGCCGTTCCCCTGGTTCAACAGGATCGACACTCGGTTCCCCTGCGGCGGTCCATGAGGATTGGGTTGGCCGTCGTCGGCCCGCCAGAAGCTCGCCGTCACCAAGTCCGGGTAACCGTCCCGGTTGAGGTCGCCCGCGGCGACGCACCTTGGTCCGTCGGCCACTGGGTAGGAGGTCGCCGGGCCAAAGCTGCCATCCGCCCGCCCCAGTTGGACCAGCACCACGCTTTCCGGCGGGGGCGTCCCCCCCGCACCGGACACGCGATAGCTCACCGTCACCTGGTCGAGGAAGTCGGTGCCGTCGATCTTCCCATCGGCGTTGTCGTCGTTGAGCTGGACGTGAATCTGGGAGCGATTGCCGTCGCTGGGGTTTGCCACCTCCCCCGCGCCGCGACGGATCCGGTCGACCAGTCGCCCGTCGCCGTTGTTCCACAGCACCGTGGCGCTGCCGTGGAAGTCCGGCGACACGCCGGCGTTGGCCGTCACGACGTCGATTCCCGGCCGGCCCGGGGGGTCGTCGCCGTTGACGTCGCCCAGCGCGATCCCCCAGGGTTGATAGCCGACCTCGTAGTCCCGGCCGAGAACCTGCTCCCCCGCCGGTTGGCTCGCGGGCCCGTCGTCCAGCAGGCGAGCCCCGCCGACGTTCCACAGGACCGAGACGGTGCCGGCGTTCACGTTGCCGGTGACCACTTCGCCTCGCCCGTCGCCGGTGAGGTCTCCGATGGCGATCGAGTTCGGCCGGTCGCCGACGCGGAAGTACGACCGCCGGGCCGGATCGCCGGGCACGGAAACGTGGCCGAGCCCGCCGCTGCCGTCGTTCAGCAGCACCGAGACGCTGTGGTCGTACCCGTTGGCCACGGCCACGTCAGGGCGAAGATCCCCGTCGAGGTCTCCCGCGGCCACGGCCTCGGGCATCAGCGGCCTGTCCTCGCCCAGGGAGAACGCCGCATCGCGAAACTCGTGGAACGGATGGGCCGGCTCGCCCGTGTTGTACAGCACCACGACGAGGTTCTTGTGCCGGCTCGACACGATGACGTCCAGCCCGTTGCGGCCGTCCAGGTCGGCCAGGGCGACGTCGGTGGGGGCGTAGGTGTCGGGGTCCGACGCGCTCTGCCGGACCGAGACCACCTGCACCAGGCTGCCGTTCGCGCCGAGCACGGAGACGGTGTCGTCCTCGGCGTTGGCCGTGACCATGTCCGGCCTGCCATCGCGGGTGACGTCTCCGAGGGCGACGGCCACCGGGCCCTGCCCCCGACCCGTTGCGCTGGTGACGGAGAAAACCTCGCGCCTGGGAAAACCGCCTGTCCCGTCGCCGAACAGGACGGTCACCGAGTACGCGTACCCCACGCCTTGGGGCGTCCCCCAGGCGTTGGCCGTGACGATGTCCAGGGCGCCGTCCGATTCCGGGTTGAGGTTGGCAAGCCTCACCGACGTGGGATGCGGGCCGACCGCGTACACCTGCTCGGCGGCGAACTTCCCGTGGCCCAGGTTGACCATCACCGAGACGCTCCCGGCGACGGGGTTGAGCGGATTGTCCTTGCCGACGTTGTTGGCCACCACGAGGTCCGGCAGGCCGTCTGCGGTCACGTCGCCGACGGCCACGTCCATGGAGTACGGTCCCGCGGGAAAGGACTCCCCAGGGAACAGGCCGTGCGGTACGGCATCCAGCAGCCTGCGGTCTTCGAGCACCTCCAGCACGGCCCGCCGCGGGCGTCCCCAGCCCGCCGGGCGCCCGGTGCGACGTCCAGAAAAGCCTCGCAGTGACCCGTGACTTCGGCCTCGGTAGCTACTCATGGCAAATGGTCTCCGGTTGGCTGGACCACGCAGCGCCCCAGCTTGGACGAACCCTTACCCATGCCCGCGACACCCTACATGATGGTGGTCTGCACGAAGATCGAGAATAGGCCCAGTCGTTGGGGATGTCAAGAGGCGCATTCCAGAACCTTTGTAGAATATAGGCAAACAGGAGAGGCCTGGTCTGCTCGGTGCAGGCCCCACTGGTAGCACCCGTGCCCCCGGATTGGCGCCGGGGGGATGGGCCTGTATTCCAGCCCCATCGAGCGTGATAGAATTGCGAGGATCGCAGGCGAGAGTGGCGGAATTGGCAGACGCGCTGGACTTAGGATCCAGTCCCGTAAGGGGTATCGGTTCGAATCCGATCTCTCGCACCTGGACGGATTGACCATCCTGTGGGATGCCTTGGCCGCCCCGTGGGACGGGTTGACAACCCCGTGGGACGGGTTGGTAACCCGTCCTACGGGGGTGTTCCGCGGCGCTGGCCGAAGGCAGCGCCGTGCCAGGGGCTTCGGGCTACTGCGGCCCCATCAGCCGCAGCCGGACCATGTCCAGGGCGTGGTTGCCGGCGTAGACCTTCAGCACCGCCGGATGCAGCGCAAAGGGGATCGATTTGGTGGCCGTCCCGGCGGCCGCGGCCAGGGCGAACAGCACCGGCTTCGGCTCGGACGCCGTCGGATCGGATTTCGGAAAGGGGCCCACGGCCAGCCCCAGATCGCTGCCGAACCGCTTGCGGCAGGCCTCGGCCATGGCGACGACCACGTCCTGAGCCGAGGGGTCGGCTCGGGCGGCCAGATCGGCGGGCAGGCCCAGCGACTGGACGAGCCCGGCGGCCGTGCGGACCACCAGCCCGCCGAGGAAGAATCCCTCCGAGTCGGCGATTCCGCCGAGGCGAGCGGCCACCTGGCCGGCAGACCCCCACTCGGCCGTCGCCAGCGTGTTGTGCTTCTGACGCAGGAGCCGGACCACGGCGTCCTCCAACTCGTCCTCGTCTTCGCCGAAGACCAGCTTCCCGAGGCGCTGGCGGATGGTGCCGAGGACCGGCTCCATCAGCGCGAAGCAGCCTTCTTCCGTCGGGGCCGAGGCGGCCAGGCGGAGCGTGATGATCGTGCTGCTGGCCGTGATCCCCACGCGGGGATTCGCGGTCTTGTGGACCAGGTTCGGGAGCATGGCCTCGATCTGGCTTTCCCCCGCGCCGAAGCACCGGACCTGCCGATGCCGGATGACGCGCGCCCCGGCGCCGGCCTTGCGCAGGATCGCGGCGACCGACTGGTACCACATCTCCTTCATTTCGGCGGGGACCCCGGGCAGGGCGATGAGCCGGCAGGGCGCACGGCCCTGCCGGGCCAGCTCCAGGTCGATGCCCGGGGCCGTGCCGTTGGGGTTCGCGACGGCCCGGCTCCCCTCGGGCAGCAGGGCCTGAAGCTCGTTGCGCTTGGGCATCTCCCGCTTGCGCCGCGCGAACAACTGGCGAATCTGCTCCAGGGCGGCCTGGTCCACCAGGAGTTTGCGCCCGGCGGTCTTGGCCAGGGCCTCGCGGGTCAAGTCGTCGGCGGTGGGCCCCAGCCCTCCGGTGCTGACAACGACGTCGGCCCGCCGGCACGCCACCTGGAACACCTGGACGATCGCTTCCAGGTCGTCGCCCACCGTGGAGTGCCAGAGGACCGGGACCCCCAACTCCTCCAGGCGGAGGCTCAGCCACTGGCTGTTGGTGTCGAGCAGTTGGCCGCTGGTGATCTCATTGCCGATGGAGACGATTTCCGCACGCATGAAGGTGCCTCCCTGACGTGCCCGCGCCACCGCCTGTGGACTCTATTGATCCTCAGAAAGCTCCGAGAATCGATAAAGGAGGGTGCATGATCCCGGGAGGATCGCGTGGGCTAACCACCGGAGCGGCCACCGCGGCCGCCGCCTCCTCGCGACCGTCCCCCCCCGGAAGAGCCGGGGCCGGATCCACCGGGCTGAGACCGCGTCGACCGTGGGATATAGGAACCCGACGACGGCGCCCCTCCCGAGCCTCGCTGGAAACCGCCGGGACCGCCACCGCCTGGGAATCCGCCGCCGCCCGGAAATCCGCCGCCGCCCGGAAATCCGCCGCCGCCTGGGAATCCACCGCCGCGGAACCCGCCGCCGCCGCCCGGGAACCCGCCGCCGCCCGGGAACCCGCCGCCGCCCGGGAACCCGCCGCCGCGGAAGCCGCCGAAAGGCGAGCCGGCAGTTTGGGCCCCCGACCGGCCCGTGGTGCCGCCCGACCGGTTGACCTGCACCGACGGGCCCAGGATCGACGCCAGGGCCTGCTGGACCGCCGCGGAGCTGGTCTTGCCGTTGAGCTTGACGACCTCCATGACCTCGTCCGACTCGCCGGCCGCCTCATCGAGGTCCTCGACCAGTTCCTTGACCTCCTGGAACAGGGCCTCGGGGGCGGCGACGATCAGGCAGTTGGTCCGCACGTCGACCCCGATCGACATCTTCTGCTGTTCCTCGGCCCCGCGGCGCCCGCCGCGCCCGCCCCGCCCGCCGCGCATGTTCTGGAGCGCCTGGAGAAACTCCTGCGGGTTGGGCGGCCCGCCGCCCCCCGACCGCGCCACGGTCAACCGATCCTGGTAGACCTCGCGAACGACCTGGGCGATCTCCTCGACCTGGGTGTTGTAGACCGGAATCGCACGGGGCTTGCTCTCGGTGAGGATCTCTTCGGGGCTCTTCTCCCGATCGAGGATCTGCAACAACCGGTAGATCATATCGACGTCGCTGGGATTGGCCTGGACGACCAGGGCGTTGAGCCGGGAATCGGGAGTGATCAGGATCGAGCCGGAGGGTCGGGCCGATCCGCCGTCGCCGCCGAGCAGGGCCCCCAAAACCCCGCCGGCCGCTCCGCCCAGGGCCGCCCCGGCGATGTCGCCGACCAGCGACCCCCCGCCGCCGCCTTCCCCCAACGTCCCCCCGCCCAGGATCGCGTCGAGCGTCTCCGCGACGGAGTTCGCCTTGGCGTGCCTGAGATAGAAGACCGTCAGCTCGCCTCGGCTGGCCGTCGGGCCGCCGGTCAAGGTCGTCAAGAGTTCCTCGAACGCGTTCAGCGCATCGAGGTCTTCCGAGGCGTAGGTGATCCCCTGCGGCCCAATCACGACGAGGATCTCCGGCAGTTCCACGAGCCCCGGGGACAGTGCTTTGGAGGCGCCGGGCTTGCGAACCGCAGCCGGGGGCGGAGTGGCTGCCTTCGGTGCGGCCGGCAAGGGGGCCGCGCCAGCCGGCGGCACCACGGGCACGGGTTGCGGCTCGGGCTTTACCACGGGCGGTTCGGGCTTGGCGGCTGGCGGCGTTGACTTCTCCGGCGCGGATGCGGCCTTGGCTGCTGGCGCCGATGCTTCGGCCTTGGCGGGCACCGGCTCGGCCTGCTTCGCCTGATACGACGTCAAGAAGATCCTGGCTCCGCCCAACCGCGGCGATTGCGCTGCCGCCGCCTTGTTCTGCGCGGGAACAGGGGCGCCTGGCGCGCCGGCGGGTGGCGGAGCGTTGAAACCGTGTCCCGGGGCCGGCGGGCCGCCCGGCGGGCGACCCTCGGGGGAACCCGGCTGCGGTGGCCCGGGGGGGCCTCCAGGGAAGCCTCCGCGACCCCCTCCACGAGGACCTCCGCCGGGGCCGCCCCGGAAATCGCCGGGGGACATCGGGTTGCCGCCACCCCGGGAGCCCCGCGTCGGGGCGCTCCGGGCACGGAGCATTTGGCGGACCAAGCCCTCCGACAAGGGAATCGTGTCTCGGAGGATCGCCCGTTCCTCGGAGTTACCCGAGGAGTCTCCCGAAAGGAGGTCCTCCTCCGGCGTCGGCTCGCCCTCCTGCGTGGCGGCCCCCGAAGGCGTGATCACGCGGATCCGGTTCTTGTACAGGGCCGGCCAGACCTGCTGGATCTTCTCCAGGGCGTCCTGGGCCGCCCGGCCGGTCAGCGGCATCGTGCGGAACGTGTCTGCCCGCAACGGGTCGTCGGAGAGCCTCTCGCCCATCTTCGTCAGCAAGGCCTTGATCTGCTTGATCTGGGCCTCGCTGCCGTGGATGAACAGTTGCTTGGTGATGGGATCGGCATCCACCTTGGGCCCCGCGGCGCCCGCTTCGGACGCCAGCAACTTGGTGATCGACAGGACCGCCACCTGGGGATCGACCACGCGAAGCTGAATCACCTCCACCTGCCGGGCAACGCGCTGCATCTGATCGACAATGCCTTTGATCGTGCGGTGCACGTGGGGCGGGGCCATGACGATGAGGTTGCCCGTCTTGGGGTCCGTGCTCATGCGCACGTCGGTTATGCCCGTCAGGAGCGTCGAGAGCACCTGGAGCACCGTGGCCGAGTCGGCCGCGGTGATCGGGTAGACCTCCAACTGCGGCGTCCTGCCGATGACCGTACCCTCCGGGTTGGCCGGGTCCCGCACGTCGATCTCCTTGAGCATCTCCCGGGCCCGGGCAATCCCTTCGGGCTTGCCCGACAGCAACAGCTTCGTCCCGTTCGTTTCCAGGGCGAAGCGGACCGAGCCGTCGGTGGTCGCGAACTTGTCGGCCGCGATGTCCAGCAATTGCCGCAACATGGTCAGCGCGTTCTGGGGAGTCGTGTACTGCAGCTCCACGGCGACCACTTGCATGCCGGAGCCGCTTCCGGTGGGCGAGTCCATCTGCTCGATCACCTTGCGGATCGTGCGCAGCCGGCCCGCCATCTCGGTCACCTCGATCTGCCGCGCCTTGCCCACGACCGTCGCCCTGCCCTGCGGCCCGAGGAGCTTGCCGACCTCCGCCGCGGCCTCCTCGGGAGCCGTTCGCTCCAGCGGGAACAGCACCCTGACCCATTCGTACTTGCCTCGCTTGTCGAGCTCCGCGACCGACACGTCGGGAAGCAGATTCGGCGGCCACCCCTCTTTCACGTCCTCGAGGTTGACCAGGACGAGCATCTTCTCCTGGCGCACCAACGTAAACCCCTTGTACACCAGCAGGGCGTTGAGCACGTCCAGCGCCTCGGTCAAGGTGTACTCTTTCGGATCGACGTAATTGCACGTGCCCGGCGGGTACGTCTCGCTCATCAACGACATGCCGTGCTGGTCGGCAAACCAGTCGATCACGTCCTTCCACGGCTGATAACGGAAGCTGAACCGGAGCCGCTCGGCCTTGGGCCGAGGCTTGTCGCCCTTGCCCGGCTCCAAGGGCCTCTCACCCGCCAGCACCGGCTTCTCGCTCGGCCGACCGGGCTTCTCACCTGGCGCGAAGGACTTTTCACCCGGCGCAAGGGACTTCTCACCTGGCGCAAGGGGTTTCCCACCCGGACGAGGGGGCATCTCAGACGTCGGCGAAGGCTTTTTGCCGATGTCAAGCGGTCCGGCCTTGTCAGGCGGCGACGGCTCGCGCGGGCCGGCCGTCGGCGGGGCCTTTGCCGGTTCCTTCTTGGCGATTCCCTCCAGCTTCGCGCGCTGCTGGGGAGTCAATATCTCCAGGCCCTTGGCCTCCGACTCGCGGCGAAACGTGGCGATGCGGTTCTTCTGCTCCTCGGGCGAGAGCTTCTTCAACTCGAGCGCCAATTGCAGGCCCTCCTGCTCCCGCGCGTCGATGAATGCCGCCAGCTTCTTTCTCTGGGCTTGGCTCAAATCGAGCTCTTCGGGCACGCCCGACCTGACGGCTTGCGCCAGGACCCCCACCAGGTCCTCCACGGCCCCGGGCTCGGCCGCCCCGAAGCCGGTGCCGAGCATGCTCCCCCATAGAAGCAGGAAGACAGCCACCCATAAGAGGGCTGCCCACGGACGAACGAGTTGTATGGATTTGCGCAAGGCGTTGCCTCCCAAACCAATCAGATTAAACCCCTGCCGGGCGAGTGGGTATCGTCCCAAAGAGCTTCCCCAATCCTCTCATCCTAATCCGAGAGGATTGCTTATACCAGCGGATTACCGTAACCCCTCGCCATGGTGGAACCGAGTCCCCAGTGCGTGGGAATTCCGGCTAGCCTGCGTTTCTAATCGGGCGTGGGAGCGGCGCACAGGGTGTTCCTGACGGGGCTAGAACTCGGTCTTTCGGAAGGCCCTGAAGCCAATCACCAAGGGGACGACCGTGGCCACCAGCCCAAGGAGCACGCTGATGGCGCTGCCCGCGATGAACCAAATGCGGATCCATTCGGCTAGCCAAGCGCCGCCCAGCAGCAAGGGCGTCCCGGGGGAATAGCCGCCGAGGTAGAAGTGGCTGGGCACGGCAGTGAGCACCACGACGGCGAGGATGTACAGGGTGCTCAGCACAAGATTCAGGGTCCCCCCGAAGCCTGCGGCAATCCTGGAAGGGGATTGCTCGCGCAGGCTGGGCATCCTGGCGCCGAGCCCCACGGCAATTCCGGACAATCCGAAACAGAGAATGACGCAGGTCACCTGATGGCTGGCCAGGATCGAAGGATCGATGCTCAGCATCAGGTCGCTCAGCAGGATCAAGAGCGAGCAGGGGAGGATGGAAGCCCCGACGGCAAAGGCGAACTTGCTCCAGAGGATGGTCTCGCGGCGTACCGGGAGCAGGCCGAGGACCCAGAATCGCCGTCCTTCCAGGCTGATCATCGGGAAGATGAACCGGGTGGTGAAGGTCGACAGCAAGAGCCCCACGACGGACACGTTGAGGAAGCTGACCACGTTGACCCAGCCGGCGTAGTGCACGTCGTAGGTAAAGCGGCGAATGTTGATGAAGTACAGGGCGAGCAGGCCGAAGAAGATGAGGAACTGGGACCACTGCACGGGATCGCGCCGGAACAGGCGTAGGTCTTTGAGCATCAGGACGCGGACCTGCGGGGAGAGGATCCGCGTGAGCGCGGCCGTGGCCCGGTCGATCCAGGCGACTCTTGCCTTGCGCCCTCCGCCGTGCCGGCCGTGCAGGCCGGAGTACGCCGGGCGGAAGGTGCGTGCGGCGGTCCATACCGCCACCAGGTGCCACGCCAGCGCGTTGGAGATCATCACGACCAGGAGCATGACGGAGTCGGCCGCCTGGCGCGGCTCGGCCCGGGCGGCCTGGAGCAGTCCGGCGCTGAGCCACCAGCTCGGCAACAGCCGGTTCTCGGCGATCTTCAGGCGGTTGAACATCTGCTCGAACCAGGTGGGCGTCAGGAGGTTGCCCTCGTTGCCCTGGATCGCCGAGAACAAGAGCCATGCCCCCCCGGCGAGCACCACCGCGCACGCCATGGCCAGCACGTGGATCCGTCGCCGAGGGAGGCGGTGCACCACCACCAGGCAGGCCACCGCCCCCACGCCCGCCGGGATGCACACGAACGCGATGAGAAAGGGCAGAAGCTCGGCGAAGTATTGCCAGGGGGCCCGAACGACCACCCCATAGGCCAGCAGCATCGGGCTTCCCAGGAGCACGAACGCCCAACTGCTCATGACCACCGCGTCCTGGAACTTGCCCACAAACACCCGCTCCGCCCTGGCCGGGAGCGTCAGCAACAGGGGCACGTCGCGAGCCAGGAACAGGGAGCTGTAAAGGAGGATCGCCGTGGAGAGAACCAGCATCACCATCAGCGTCATGAAGAACATGCCGAAAACGAGCTGGATCGTCTGATCGTGCAGCTCGGGGGAGGGAATGGCCTGACCGAGGAACGCAAACGCCATGAAGAACAGCAGGTACAGGGCCGTCCAAAGCAGCAGGCTGAACAGCAGGATGATCGCCAGGCGGAACCGACCCCGGGAGAAGGTCTGAGCCAGCAGGGTCCGGAGCGTTCGGCGTCTCATGCGCCAGAAGGCCCGCGCCTCCTGCTGCGGCGTCAACAGTGCGCTGGGCTGCCGCGTCGCCGCGTCGGGCGGGGAAGCAAGACAAGGCGGCGGGCAGGCGGCGGAAGGATGCTCCACGGAAGCCTCACGTGCCCGGGATCGAAGGGTTATGGTTCCCGGTGCGCTCGAGGAACAAGTGCTCCAGGGAGCAGTGGTCGGAGGCCATCGCCTCGCGGAGCTCCTGGAGGGTGCCGAGGAAACTCAGCCGGCCCCGGTCGATGATCCCGATGCGGTCGGCGATCTCTTCGACGATGGAAAGCGTGTGGGTCGACATGAAGACGGCCGCGCCGGCCGACGCCTGGGCGCGCAGCAGGTCCTTGACCAGGCGGACGCTTTTCGGGTCGAGCCCGACCATCGGCTCGTCGACCACCACGACCGGCGGATCGTGCAACAGCGCCGCCGCGAAGACCAGCCGCTGTCGCATGCCGTGGGAGTAGGTCTCGGTCAGATCGTCGAGGAACTCGCCCAGCTCGAACACGTCGCTCTGGCGAGCGATGCGGCGGGCGGTCTCGGGCCGGCCGAGCCCGCGCATCTGCGCCACGAACTCCAGGAACTCCCGGCCCGAGAGCTTCTCGTAGAGGTACGGCTCGTCGGGGACGTACCCCAAGTGGCGGGCGGCCTGGCGAGGATCCAGCGTGGTGTCGCAGCCGCACACGAAGACGCGCCCCGCCGTGGGACGCAACAGGCCCACCAGCATCTTGATCGCGGTGGTCTTTCCCGCCCCGTTCGGCCCGAGGAAGGCGAACAGCTCCCCCGGGGGGACGGCGAGGGCCAGGTCGGCCACCGCGACCTTCGAGCCGTAGTTGCGCGTGACGTTGTCGAACCGTATCATCTCAAAGCCGAATGCGTGGGACGATCGCACGGGGCGATCGCGTGAGGAAAACGTCGGCGATTCAGGGGACCATGCCAAGCCTCTCGGCCAGTGCGGCCGCCTTGTCGTCCGGCAGCCGCACCAACGTCAGGGTCGCGCCCAACAACGTCACCTCCTGCTTCAGCACGGTGCCGTCGTCGCGAACCCAAAGCCTTGCGCGCGGGCCGTCTCCGCTCTGCACTGCGCCCGGGTCTTTACGATACACTACCAGCCACGTCCACCCGGCCTGGCCGTTCCAGGTCATCCGCGTCCTCGACTCCACCCGGGCCTCGAGGATCTCCGTCGGGCTGTCGTGCCCCTGCAGCGGCGAATAGCTCTCCACCGTCCAGGTCTGCCCTTCGCGCAGGCCGGGCAAGCGACTCTGCGGAGAAAGGGCGTCGCGAAGCATGATGTTGCGCGGGACGCGCACCTTCACCTCTTCCGGGGCCGACTCCCCGTAGCGCACCCTCAGCGACATGTTCGGCCCGTCGATCGCCCCCTCGAACTTCAACAAGTCCTGCCTGGGATCGAACCCGATGGCGGAGACGAAACGCGAGAGCCGTCCGAGAGGGTCGAAGACCAGCTCGCTGGTCGCCTCGCCCGGGGGCAGCTCGGCCAGAGGGTCTTGGGACGGAAGCAGCCCTCGCAGGCCCGGAGGCAGCATCTCCCGAAGCGGAAGCTTGTCGAAGTGCACGCGGCTGCGGACCTCCGTAAGCCCTTGAGGCAGCGGTCGCGTTTGACTCACCGCCCAGCCCAACCGACGCTCCTTCCACGAGATGCTCCAGCCCACGGCCGGCTCCTCCCTCTGCGCGGCAAGGATCTCCAGCGCACTGGGCGGCTCCCCCACGAGCATCGGCGGCAACACCTTCCGGTACGCCAGCCAAGTCATCGAGGATAGCCATAGGGCCACGACGGTCAACTGATACCAGCGGCTGTGCACGAGGGTCACCAGGCAAAGGGTATTTGCGTATTTTAGCAGAATCTCCGGAGAAGGAAAACGCCCCGACTACCCCATTTTGCCCCTCTTTCCACAATGCTCCCACAATCGACGTTGCAGAAAACCCCCGATTCTCCGATGATAGAACCTCGTAAGCGAACAAAGGACTTGCCACGACCCGTGGCCCATTCCAGCCGTCAGGCCGCCCCGGGAGGCGCCCGAGGCTTGGGGAGCAAGGAGGCTCAGTCTATGCAACACGCCCGTGGGCTTGTCTTCGCGTGTTTGGCGGGTGCCGTGCTGCTGATGTCCGCAGGTTGCGGTGCGAAAAGTCAGCAAGGGCCGGATACGCCCGCCGCGTCGATTCCAGGGACTGGCGACCGATCCGAGGCCAGCCCGAGCGACCCTCTCAAGGGAATTTCAGGGGGGACAGGCGGTGACGCCAAAAAGAAGGGCACATTCCCCAAAGCCGTCATCGAAACCTCGCTGGGCAGCTTCACCATCGAGCTGAACCCTGAGGAAGCCCCTCTCACCGTAGCCAATTTCCGCCGGTATGCCAATAGCGGCCACTACAACGGAACGATCTTCCATTTCGTGCACGAAGGCTACGTGGTCATCGGGGGCGGATACACCGAGGACCTTCGAGAGAGACCCACCTCGACCGAGATCCTCAACGAGGCCAGAAACAGCAAGCTGAAGAACGTCCGCGGGACCGTGGCCATGCACCGCAAGCCTGCGGTGGCCAACAGCGTCGCGGCCCAGTTCTTCGTCAATCTGGCCGATAGCCCGCAGCTCAATTATGAAGGCCCCTCGGACGACCACTTCGGTTACTGCGTCTTCGGCAAGGTCATCGAGGGCATGGACGTCGTGGAGAAGATCGGGAAGCTCCCAGTGCACAAGAAGGGGGAATTCGACCATCTGCCCGCGTCGGCCGTGACGACCAAGTCGGTGAAGGTCGAGTGAGTTTGGGGCGATAGGGAAACATGGGCCGATTGGGGGAAGAATGGGCCGATGTAGCGGCCCTGGTCTTGCCCCTGCTACGGTCTCCCTTGGCCTTACCGGCTGAACCCCGGGCGGCTGTCGTGCCGCCTTTGCCGCAGTATCGCTGGGGTTGGGCTGGCCTCGGGTCCGAAACAGAACCTGAGTGGTCGCCCACCCGAGCCACGCACCCTGGTTGAACTCCCGGGAATATCCTGATAGGATGGCTCGGAAGAAGGATGATCGCCCACGCCAGGGAGGAAGGCCGATGTCCAGCCCGACCTACTTCGTTCAGGAATGCCCCACGTGCGGTCGGCGGCTTCAGATTCGGGTGGAGTACCTGGGAAAACACGTGGTGTGCGAGCACTGCCGCGGCCGGTTCGTGGCCTCGGACCCCAGCGGCGCCCGGGGCCATGAGGCCCAATCGGCGCAGTCCCTGCTGCGCCGGGCGGAGGAGTTGCTCCAGACCGTATCTCAGCAGGAGAGCCGGCCGAAGCTCAACCGTCCGAAGTAGACCCGCCTAGCGGGCCGACGCACCTATTCTGACCGGTGGCATCGATTCGCCGCAGCGTGGCGCGTGGCCACCCTAATGAGTTTTGACGAACAAGCCCGCTTGGAAACGCAGGTTTTCCTCGGGTTTCGTGGGGATGGATTACCGGTTTTGTTCGTCAAAACTCATCAGCGGCGAGTGTTCTGTCCAACGAGCGGCGGAACGACTTGGATCGGAATCGACCCTTCGGGCCCCGCACCGTCCCCGAAAGGCCGCGACGATTCGATCATCCATTGCAGACGCGCGCCTGCCCCCTTTTCGCTCCCTACTTCTCCCTTTCTCCCCCCCTCTCGGACAACTGGCGAAGGTGCTCTAGCGTCATTTCTTCGCCAATCTGCTTGACGAGTCGTCCTGTTCGCGGTAAGATGGGCCATTGATCGTATTGCATTGTCGCACTCTGTTGCCCGATTGTGCAACCGTTCAATAGCACCTCGGCATGGGGGCAAGCCAAATGGCGTCCTCCCTCAGGCGATCTAAGAAGGCCGACTTGGTTAGTCTGCCTTCATGGCGGTCATATCATACCCTGTGCGCGGGGGTGGTCCTGGCGGCCTTGTTGGCCGTGGCGCAGGGGTGCTACTCTTGCGGTGCCGATCCCCCTGTCGGCGAAACCGGGGCGCTGGCGAGCGCCCCCCGCGTGGTCCGTTACACCCACCCGCCGGTCATTGTTGACGAATCGTTGGAGATCGCGCACGACTTCAACGTGACCAACGACACGAACACCCGAGTCGAGATCGTGTCGGTGAAGTCTTCCTGCGGCTGTTTGGAGGCCGCGGTGCGGGACCGCGTCCTGGAGCCCGGGGCCACGACGGTGCTTGCCCTGAGGATGCGCTCCCGACGGGGCGATCCGGCCCGCAATACCACGTGCGTGTTGGAGACCGACCAGGCGGGCCAGTGGGTGTATGAGATGGACGTCGTCTCGTATCCGCGTGTGCAATTCGTCACTGAGCACGGCAGCCTCTACCTGGGGCGTGCAGGTCTGCGTGATTCACCTGAAGGCACCGTTAGGGTTTATACGCATGCGCTGGAGGGGGAAGAGCCGCCGGTAATTCGGGAGGTGCGTGCTGCCACGGACGACATTCACGCCGCGGTGCGAGAGGAGGGGCTGAGGAGCTTGGGAAACGGCGTGAGTCGTCGTGTATCCGTCCTCTCGGTGCGCCGTGCGCCTGGGTCAGCATCGGGGAGAAGAAGCTCGGCGGTGCTGTTGCACTACGCGGCGGGTGGCAAGGCGGCGGTTGCCGAGCTCCCGGTCTCGTGGCAGAACGAAGAGGTCTACGAGATCCGTCCCGCGGCCCTCTTTCTTGGCAGCCTCGACCCCAACAAGCCGGTGGAAGAACGAACCGTGACGATCCGCCGCCGCGACGGGAAACCGCTGGCTGTGACCAGTGTCAACACATCGCATCCCGGCCTCGTTGCCCGACTGGAGGATAGCAGCGGGCAGGAGGAATGCCGCTCGATACGAGTGAGTGTCGCCACAAGGTCCGTAACGGACGTCCTTTCCGATGTATTGACCGTCGTCACCAATTGTCCGGCGCAGCCCACCATTCGCATCCCGATTTCGGCACTGAAGAGGAGTGACTGACCCGTTGTCGCAAGAGAAACCGCTTTCCCGGAGGTTTCGGTCCCTCTAGGCTGTTCCACGACGTTCCCTTCTTGCCACGACGTAGGAGGCTCCTGTGCACGTCTCCACCAAAGTCCTCGTCCTGTTTCTTTTCACATCGTTTGCCCTGGTCTGGCTGCTGCTGGCCGGCACCCGCGCCTGGGCATTCCACGACCAGCTCGGCCAGTGTTTACCCGGAACCCAGCCAATCCTCCAGTTCAACAAGACATGCCAGAACAAGACATACTGTTCCCACTTCAAGTGTACCGCGAATCACATGTCGGACTGCGGTCCATACGGCCAGGACGGGTACTTCCTCGCGACGATCGAGAAGCTCCAGACGGGTGACGGTTGTTCGAGCACGCCGTACGTCAATGACTGCACGGTTTGTTCGGCTGGTGGAAGCATCTGCGGTGAGGTGCATATGTGGTTCACCTATCGCGTCTTCGGCGAATGCATTGAGGCTTGTACTCTGGTGGAGGGAGTCTACTGCGGGGTCTGCAAGTGACGGCTGATTCGCCGAGCCAGCGGCATTCTAGCAGCGAGCTGGCTTCACGCATTCCTTGAATCCTCTGGCGTGTCCCTCTCCCGCATCGGAGCCACACATGTGTGGAAGGATGCTGCGCAACGTCCTCGTGGCCATGGTGTTGGTCAGCGCATTATGCTCTACGGTCGCCCGCGGTGAGACGGGTCCTTCCGGCACCGACAAGAAGGCCGTTCTCAAGGTGATTTCTGAGGGCTACAAGCACAATCGCGCGTCGTTTCCCTTGGTCGACTGCGAGTTCGTCGTTTCCAGGGGCGTGGCACCCTCCGCAGACAAAGCGTTCACCGCCCCGCTCGCGGAAGTTGAGGAGGCCACTGGCGTTTGGGTCGTCAACGACGACCTGGTGCGGTATGAGCAGATGGCACGCAATCCGCCCACCATCGTGAAAGTGGTGGACGAGCGGCACGTAAGATGGCGATCGCCCTTCCTCCAAAACAAGTCCTTGCGCAGTCGGGATTTCGGCCTGCGATGGACCCCTTTACTGAATGCCGGGGAGCTCTTCTCGCCGGAGTATCCTGGTGAGTTGGCGATGGAGACACCATTTGATTTCGTGGGACTTACGCTCACTCCGGAGGCTCTAACGCCTGCGACGATTCTCGACCAGTACCTTGAGGGGGGCACCACGAAGCCCGCGCAAGCGTATGTCGAAGAGACTCGGACGGACAATACGAGAGGCATCTATTCCGTACGATGCTCGCAAAGCGACGGCAGTATCGAGTACCGGATCGACTCCAACCGCGGATTCCTGCCCGTGGATACAACTGTGACCGCGGAGGACGGAACTCGCGTGAGGATTGTGTTCCTGGAGATTCGAGAATTCCCGGGACAGCGCTACTTTCCCGTACGGTCGCGGAAGTGTACCTTCTGGCGCAAGTACGCGGGTGGACCGCTGCAGGTGACCGAGATGCGAGTCACCAGGTTGAAGGTGGACGAACCTCCTCCACCCGATCGTTTCTGCATCGAGGTCGGAGAGGGAGCGCTGCTGCACCATTCCCATACCGACAATTCGCAGTTTCCGGTGCAAACGCAGCGCATCAGCGTGGACATGCTGCCGAGGCTCGTGGAGACGGCTCTTGCCCAGACGCGGGCCGCTCTGCCCAATAGGGAACCTCTGACTCCAGCGCCACCGGATCAGAGATTGTTGATCGGCTTGCTCCCGGTTGCGCTGATTGTCCTTTTCATCCTTCTGGGGAGAAAGGGGAGAAAGGGAGAAAGGGGGACAGGCGCGCTTATTGACACCACCAGGGGAGCAGGCTGAAGTTCAACCGCCCGAAGTAGACGAGCCTAGTGGGCCGACGCAGCTATTCCGACGGGTGGCACGGGCATCTTGCCCGTGCTTCGAGCCCCAGCACGGGCGAGACGCCAGTGCCACCCAACGTGTCGATATGAAATGCGAACTAGGCACGGGGGACCACCTTCGCCCAGTCCGCGAAGAACTCGGGATACGTCTTGGCGGTGCATTGCGGACACAAGAGCGCGCCTGTCCCCCTTTCTCTCCCCTCTCCGGTTGTCCTGGTAGACGAGGCGGTCCGCCTCCGAACCAACCCGGAATTCTTCAGAATCTTTCAGAAACAGGGGGAAATCTGCGCACGGACGGTGACATACTTGAGAAAGCGGCCAGAATGTGAGCGGAGGAAGGACAACCGAAAACCTGCTGGGCGGCGTCTCCACGGGGTGCGGCGGGTGGCTTGCCGACGGGAGCGCTGTGGACGTGGACCGGATCGACACGGAACGCCTGAAGCAACTGGTCCACGCGCACGGCGCCGCACTGGTGCTCTACGCGCGGCAGTGGTGTAAGGCCCCGGACGACGCCGTGCAAGAGGCGTTCATCGAATTGCTGCGGCAGACGTCCGTTCCCGACCATCCGGCAGCCTGGCTCTTTCACACCGTCCGCCGTCGCGCGATGAACCTGGCCCGCGCGGAGCGGCGCCGGACGGAACACCATCGCCGCGCTGGGCAAGAACGGGAACCGTGGTTTCTCGACGGTCAAACCGCCGAGGTCGACGGCAGCGAACTGCGGCCGATGCTTGAGCGGCTACCGGCGCTGGAGCGCCAAATCGTGGTTGCTCGGGTTTGGGGAGAGCTGACCTTCGAGCAGATCGCTGAACTCGTCGGCATCTCGTTGAGCTCCGCGCACCGGCGCTATCGTCGGGCCTTGAAACGCCTGGGGCACATGATGAACGGGAAATAGGACAAGATCACCAAACCTGCAAGGCTCGATCCACCATGAACCAGGAACGTGAATCGTCCGAGAATCCTGCGTATGAAACGCAGATCGAGCGGAGGTTGAAGCAGGCTCGACCGCGTCCACCTCAATGGGACGTTGCCTTGATCGAGCAGCTCGCTCGCGAGCCGGTGATGGACGCCACCGTCGAGAGGCCCACCGCGGTGGTATCGCGGCCAGGATCGTGGCAGCGCGGCCGTTGGGCCGGTCGCCGCGTGATGGACGTCGCGGCATCGTGGGCGTGCGGCGTCATGGTGGGCGTGCTGGTAACCTTCGTCCTGATGAGTCGCATGCGGCCGGGCACCGCTTCGAGTCATGCTGCCAACCAAGGTATCGCAACCCAGCGAGCTGCTGACGATGCGCGGGACGTGTCTCCCGTGGAACCCGGCTCCCCTACGTCCCCTTCCGCCGTTGGCACGACCAGACCGAACAAGCAGGCGCCTCTCGACGCGGACGTCGTCGCGTTGGCGATGCTACTGGACCGCTGGCGAAACGGGGATTTCGCTTACTGCCAGCATGCCCCCACGCTGCGGGCGCGAATGCACCCGCGCGATTGTATCGCGGGTTCGTCACGTCCTGGGGACGAAACGGCGGGCCAGGTCCCGGCCAATGAACCACGATCGACTGCGAAAACACGGAGGCCGCCGGAATCCTATCCCGATCCGGCGCCGGCGACCGCTCGCGGGCCACTGCTGCACCGCCTGCTCGAGGCCTCCGGCTCCGTGTTATAGAGACTCGTACCCGTGTTTTCGCCGAACTCGGCGATAGGAGGGAGAACGATGATGAGACGGCACGGTCAATTATCGCTCTTTGGCACCCTGCTCATGGCGATCGTCCTATCGACGCCGCCGGCAATAAGCCAGGAGCGGGTGAAGGAAGGAGGATGGCTCCGCGAGAAAGACGCGCGGACAGGCATCTACGTCCAGACGAGGGAGATGGTGCTCCATCCGAGGGACGAGCCGCGTCCGGCACTGAAATACCAGTTGCTGCCCGACGACTTCGACATGCTCGAGGGAAACGCGGCCATTTACTACCTCAAGGCCATGGGCTTCCTGGAACAGAACCCCGCGCGCGACCGCCTCCGAGACTTCTTCGCGGAGGCCGAGGAGCGCGCACGCAAAGAGAAGAAATCGTTCGGCGAGCTTCCGCCGTATGGCTGGTTGTCGATGGCGCCCGCCGAACTGCCATTAGGCGAAGTGAAGAAGTTCCTAGGGCTTACGTCATTTCAGCCGCAGTTCCTCAAAGAGGCCGCCCGGCGGCGCTGGTTTGACATGGACCGCAATCTTCCTGACGCGGAAGACCCCATCGGCTATCTGCTGCCCGAGGTTCAGTCGATGCGGGAGCTCGCTCGGATGCAGACCCTGCGGTGCAAAGTCGCCATCGCCGAAGGACGGATCGACGACGCCATCGCGATCCTCGGCCAGCAGTACGCCTTGGCACGTCACCTGGGACAGGACGACTTCCTTGTGTCGACCCTGGTCGGAATAGCCTGCGCCGGCATTGCCTGGGACGACGCTCTCTACCTGGTCCAACATCCCGGCGCGCCGAACCTGTACTGGGCCTTCGCGTCGCTGCCGCGTCCGCTGGTCGACATCCGGCACACCATGGCCGTGGAACGACAGTTTCTCTACCTGCAATTCAAAGTGCTCCGCGAGGTCAACGAAACACCCCGCCCGGCCGGCTACTGGCAGGACTTTCTCGATCGCCTCGTTCCTCAGATCGGAAGCCTCGCGGGCGACCTCGGCGTGCCGTGGCTCGGAACGCCGCGCGCCGCGCGCCCCCATGCCGAGTCCGATTCGGAGGCGGCGCGGGCCATGCTGGTCGCGTTCGTCGCCGCGGCCTACCCGGGTGCCAAGCGATACTTGATCGAAGAGCGTGGTCTTCCCCGCGCGCAGGTCGCGGCGTACCCGACGGCGCAGGTCGTCTTTCTGGCCATGGTCCGCTACTACGACGAAGCACGCGACGACAACGTCAAATGGAGTCACCTGCCGTACTGGGAGGCGCAACGCAAGATCGGCAAAACGACGAACGCCAAAGCCGCGCGGGTCGGCTGGGCCGCAATGCCCGCGGAACTCCTGTTGTCGGCTTTCGCCGCGGTCCAAACGGCTGTTGCCCGCACCGAGCAGCAGTTGGCACTGGTTCAAACGGTCGAGGCCATCCGCATGTACGGCGCGGCCCACGAGGGAAAGCTGCCGGCGACGCTTGACGATCTGCCCGTTCCCGCACCGCTCGAGCCGTTCACCGGGAAACCCCTCGACTACCAGTACCACGGCGAGCATGCGGTTCTCAATGGACACGATATGCCGGGCATCCGCTACCGCCTGATCCTCCGCTTCGCAAAGAAGGCCCCGTAGTGGAAGGTACGCGATCCAAGGCCAACAACCCCGAGGAGTCCTGTCATGAGCATCGCCTATCCTACGAAACGGCAGTCCGCACCGGCCGCATCCCTCCTCGGTTGCCTGCTGCTGGCGGCGGGTGCCGGAAGCGGCAGCTTTGCCGGCGAGGCGTCCTCCGCGGCGGCCGACGTCGCGTTCGTGCAACCGTTTATCGGCGAAACGACCGCCTTGGTTGCCAAGATCGACCTGGCCCGCCTCTCGCTGCCGGACCTCTCGGACAGGATCAAGTCGGCGGCTCCCGGCAGCGAGGAGGCTTTCCGAACACGGACGCGGGACGCGGCCGCTTGGATCGAGGCCCTGCGAACGGCGACGGGCGGCCAAGCGGTGTACGTAACGGTCGGGATTCCTTTGTCGATGACCGAGCGGCCGGTGTTCCTCGTCCTGAAAGAGACGCCAAGAGCGGATCGTAAGAAGCTGGTGGACCGTCTCAGCGTTATCCTGGAGATGGAGTCGATCGCTCGAGAGGGCGTGATCGTGGCGATCCCGGGCCGGAACGTGAGCGTGGCCTCGGCGCTCGGCACGCTGCGCCCAACGCCGCGAGAGGGACTGGTGGACGCCTTCAAGGCCGTGGAGGAATACCCGATCCAGGTCCTGCTGGTTCCACCGGATTACGTGCGGCGGACCGTAACCGAATTGATGCCGAGACTGCCGCGTCAGTTGGGCGGAGGTCCGAGCAACGTTCTGACCGAGGGCCTCGTTTGGGCCGCCCTCGGCGTGGACCTCGCGCAGCTTCGCGCCCGGTTGGTCGTCCGCGCCGCCTCGGAGGAGGCGGCCCGACGCCTGGCCGAGCATCTTCCCAAGATGCTGCGAAGTGCCTTCGAGACGCTGCCCGGCTTTCAGCAACGGATACCGTCCGAGGCGTTCGCATCGCTGCTCGCTTTGCCCGCGCCCCGCGTCGACGGCGACCGACTCGTGGTGCGCGTGGAGGGGGCCGAACCAGCGGGCGACGCCTCGCGGCTGCTGACGCTGGCAGCGGCTGCGCTTCGGGACCGTATCGTCCGGCAGTCGAACTTCGAGAAGTTCAAGCAAATCCTTCTGGCGATGCACAATTATCATGATACGCACAAGGTGTTTCCGCCGCGCGACGAAGAGCGCGGTCCCGGCAAACTGAGCTGGCGGGTGCACCTCTTGCCCCTCCTCGAACAGAGAGCTCTGTACGAGGAGTTTCGCCTCGAAGAACCGTGGGACAGTGCCCACAACAAGCGGTTGATCGAGAAGATGCCGGAGGTTTACAGGAACCGGTCGGTGATCGTCGCGCCCGGCCGCACGACGTTTCTGGCCCCCGTTGGCGAGGACACCGTTTTCGGCGCTGAGAAGGCGACGAAGATCGGAGAGATCACCGACGGAACGAGCAACACGCTGGTGTTGGTCGAGGTGAAACCGCAACTGGCCGTGCCCTGGACCGCACCGCAGGACTACGCCTTCGATCCCAAGGCGCCGGAGCGCGGACTGCAGATCGGTGCCGACGGGCGATTCCTGGCCGGCCTCGCCGACGGCAGCGCGCTCACACTGCGCGGAGACGTCGGACCCGAGCTGCTGCTCCGCCTGTTCCGCAAGAGCGACGGCAAGCCCGTCGACTTGCGAACCTATAGACAAGGCAGTCCGGCAGGGCTCGCGCCTTAACCCAAGTTACGCAGTTGCGCGGGGTGCCAGCTTCCCCAGGTCCGTGAAGAACCCGGGATACGTCTTGGCCGTGCACTGGGGATTGCGAATGACCACGCCCGGCACGGCCAGCCCCACCAAGGCAAGGCTCATCGCCATGCGGTGGTCGTCGTAGGTCTCGATTTCCGCCCCACGCAGGGCTCCGGGCACGATCCGCAGCCCGTCTTCGCGCTCGTCGACCGTTGCCCCCAGCTTGCGGAGCTCCGCGGCCAGGGCGCCGATGCGATCGGTCTCCTTATGGCGGACGTGGCCGACGCCGGTGATGGTTGTCGGCCCCCGGGCAAACAGTGCCACGGCGCAGAGCGTCTGGACCGTGTCGCTGATGGCGTTCATGTCGACCTCGATCCCGCGAAGCGGCCGGCCGGTGACGGTGATCGAATCGGCCTCGTCGTGGACCTCGCAGCCCATCCGGGCGAGGCAGTCGCAGAAGGCGACGTCGCCCTGGAGGCTGCGGCGGCCCTGGAGGCTCCGGCGGCTGAGGCCCTCGACCGTCACCCGGCCGCCGGTGATTGCCGCTGCGGCAAAGAAGTAGCTGGCGGCCGAGGCGTCGGGCTCGACCGCGTAGCGCCGCCCCTGGTACGGCCGCCCCGCGGGGACGACGAACCGCCGGAGGTCCTCGCTCTCGACGGAGACTCCGAACGCGGCCATCACGGCCAGCGTCATCTCGACGTAGGGTTTCGAGACCAGGTCACCCGAGACTACCAGCTCCACCGGCCGGCGCGCCGCGGGCGCGGCCATCAGCAGTCCGCTGAGGAACTGGCTGGAGATGCTGCCGGCGACCGTTGCCCGGCCGCCGGCCAGCCCGGCCGCGTGGACCACGACCGGCGGGCATCCGTTGCCCGCTTCGCTGACCGCGTTGGCCCCGAGCTGGCCGAGGGCTTCCAGGAGGTCCCCGATCGGGCGCTGGCGCATCCGGGGCGTGCCGTCGATGCGAAACCGGCCATGGCCCAGCGTGACCATCGCGGTGAGGAACCGCATCGTGGTGCCGCTGTTGGCCGCGAACAGCTCGGCCTCCCGGGCGGGCAGCACGCCGCCGCATCCCGCGACGCGGATCGTTGCGGCGGCCGGATCGTGCTCGACCCGAATGCCCAGCCGGCCCAGGGCCTCGATCATCACCCGCGTGTCTTCGCTATCCAGGGCCCCGGTGAGCACCGATTCCCCATCGGCCAGCGCCGCCGAGACCAAGGCCCGGTTGGTGATGCTCTTCGACCCCGGCGGGCGGATCGTGCCGCACACCGGGCCGCTCGGCCGGATTTCGATCGAGTCGGTCATGGCCGCGCGATCTTCCACAAGTGCCGATTGCTGCGGAAGTAGATGGCCGCGTCGGCCACGGCCGGGGAGGCGAGGATCCCGCCGTCGATCTGGCCGCTGCCCGCCAGCACCCCTTCTGCCCCCAATCGAACCACCTGGACCAGCCCCTCGTGGTTGACCACGTAGGCGTGCCCGCCGGCGATGACCGGCGTGGCCCAGATCGGCCCTTTGAGCCGCACCTGCCAGAGGACCTTGCCGGTGGCGGCGTCGCCGCAGACCAGGATCCCCGGCGACTTGAGCGTGTACAAGCGGCCCTCGTGGCAGACAGGGCTGGCGTTCTCCGCGCGAAGCCGGGGCTCCTCCCAAAGCACTCCGACCGACCGCTGCTCGGGATCGAAGGCCAAGGCCACGAGCCCTCCGCCGGCCGGCAGAAACACCCGGCCGCCCGCGCAGGTGGCCGAGGACATCGTCGAGCAGGGTGCCTTGTGACGCCACACCTCGGTGCCGCCGTGCGGCTCGTGGGCGGAGAGCAGTGATTTCGACTGGAGCAATACCAGGTCTTCCCCTGGCGTCTTTCCCCGCAGCAGGGTCGGCGACGTCCAGGTGGCGGCCTGTTCCCGGGAGATGCGCCAGCGGGTCCGGCCGGTTGCGGCGTCGATCCCCGCGGCGAACGACTCCCCCTGGCTCTCCATCTGCACGATCACCGTGTCGCCCACGACCAGCGGCGAAGAGGCCATGCCCACCTCGTTGCGGGTCTGGGGGCTCTCGTGGGTCAGCCCGCGGAACCACTGGAGGTTGCCGTCCAGATCGAACGCGGCCAGGTCGTTGGAGCCGAAAAAGGCGAAGATTCGCCGGCCGTCGCTGGCCGGGGTGGGCGCGGCGATGCCTCCGAACGAATTGCACACGCTGCTGCCGGTGGCCCAGAGCTGCCGCTCCCAGGAAGGCTTGCCCGAGGCGGCGTCGAAGGCCAGCACGTGGAGCCGGTCCTGGCGCGGCCCGCTGGCCGCCGTGACGATCACCCGGCCGGCCACGACGATCGGGCCCGACGGACCCGTGCCCGGCAGCGGGGCCTTCCAGGCCACGCCGCCCCCGGGGCTGAACTCCGTCGGCAGGCCCGTGTCGGCAGAGACGCTCGTCGTATCACCGCCGCGGAAGCCCCGCCAGTCGCCGCCGGCGCACCAGCCGGGGGCGAGGATTGCGGGAATTGCAGTCAACAAGAGGCTATAGATTCCGGCTCTCATGCCATCCCTTTCTTGGAACCCGCAACCGCCGACTTCCGTCGGCGGCTAGCTCCCCACTCCCCACTATCCACTATCCACTATCCACTATCCACTATCCACTATCCACTATCCACTATCCACTATCCACTATCCACTATCCACTAGTTCACCGCCCCGCCCGTCTCATCGCACACGCGGAGCTTGAAATCCCAGACCCGGGCCCAGTCCTCCGTCTGCTCGTTCTGGCAGACCTTGACCAGGATCAGGTTCCGGCCCGAGGTCAGCCGCACCCGGCTGACGTACTGGTCGGGCTGGTAGCCGGCATGATAGACCTTGTGCTGGTCGACCAGCCGGCCGTTGAGAAAGAGCTTCACGGCGTTGTCGGTGCTCAAGCGGAGCTGCACTTCCCGCGGGCGATCGGCGACGAACTCGGCCAGGGCGTAGCCGGTGACCTCCTTCTCCTCGGCCACGGCCTTGTTGAAGTCGACGGTGCCGCGGGGATCGGAGCTGGTGGTATCGATCCAGCGGACCGGGCCGTGCTTGCCGGGGTAGGAGGCGTCCAGGCGGATCTCCCGCTCCGGCGGGTACGCCGTGTCAAAACCCTTCCCGGCAGCGTTATCGAACGGGCCGAGGAGTTTCCATCGCACGACGAACCCGAGCTGCCGGGCCAGATCGACCGATTGGCCGAGCTTGCCCAGCCGCTCGGCCAACTGGTCCACCTGGTCCAGGTCGCGGGCAGCGGTGAGGGCCCGGCGATAGCTCGCGACCGCCTCCTCCTTCTTGCCTCCGTCGACGAGCGCGGCCGCCTGGCCCATCAGCCTGGCGACCGCGTCCCGGCGCAGCTCGACGCTCGGGTCGTCGAGCATGCCGGGGATGAGCCGGTCGCGGGCCGTGGCGTCGGCGCGGAGCAGCCACTCGTAGGCCAGACGCCTCGCCCGGGGTGCGTGCCGGCGGTCGCTGACGAACCGCTCCAGCTCAACGGCCGGCAGGGGCCGGCCCTGCTGGAGCTGGCGCTCGGCGATCGCGTCGACGGCGGTGCGGATCCAGTTGGCGGCCAGAGGGCCCACCTCGTCCAGGCCGGCGAGGATCTCCGGCAATTGCCCGGCGTCGGCCCGGGCCAACTGCTGCCACGCCCGGGCCGCCTCGACGTGGCCCGCCCCCTGGGGCCCCACGGCCCGCAAGGTCTTCACCAGCGGGGCCACGTCGGCCCCTATCCCCCCGGTCGCCCAGCCGGCGATGAGAATCCCCATCACGTATCCCAAGTTGCGTTTCCTCATCGGCTCCCTTTCCTTCCCGCCCGGTGGCCTCTCCAAAACGACAGGCGTCCATTATATTGGATCGGAGCCGGATAGGAAACGGGTCCGGCATGCCGTAGGGTGGGACAAAGTCCCACCAGGGAACATGCCGTAGGGTGGGACAAAGTCCCACCAGGGAAGCTGCTGACTGCTGAAAGCCGATCGCCGGTGGGACTTCGTCCCACCCTACGAAAACCCTGCCACCCGAGGTTCAGTTTTCATGGACAGCGGTTTGCCCATCGCCTACGAGTTCCAGGCCCCGCAGCGGATTGTCTTCGGCTGGGGATGCCGCCGCCAGGTCGGGACCCTGGCCAAGGCGTTGGGCCGGCGGGCACTGCTGGTGTGCGGCGCGGCGGCCCTCACCGAGAGCGGCGTCCTGGCCGAGATCACCGCCGCGGCCGGGGCTGAAGGCGTCGAGATCGTCTCCTTGGAGACGATCCTCCACGAGCCGCTGGTGGAGGACGTGGACCGCGTGT
>Ga0315290_10000376_pt1 | contig 28845 bp, 32 predicted proteins | sample YL17G12_0_MG_FD_203627 | JGI IMG/M metagenome (GOLD analysis project Ga0315290, IMG submission 203627) | Sediment microbial communities from Yellowstone Lake, YNP, Wyoming, USA - YL17G12_0 | ecosystem: Environmental > Aquatic > Freshwater > Lake > Sediment | place: USA: Wyoming | collected... | reverse complement strand
AAGCCACAAGCTCGCAGCCATTGCTTGCCAGCATTCGGATAAGGACGTCTACCAAGCCCGCAATCTTGGAGTCTAGCTCTTTAACGATAGCCGCATAAGAGAAAATCACGCACCTGTTCTTTTCCTTATTCACCCCGACAATCTGAGGAAGAATAGGACCATCATTTTCGAGAATTGGCTTTATGTAGCGAGACAAGCAAAGCTTCGTCAGGTCTTCTGGCGTCTTGACCAGATTTCGAAGCTTGAAGGCCATAGAGTTTCTAGAGACAATCTCCTGCCCTTTCTTCTCAACGAGAAGGTTGAGTGTTTTTCGGTATTCGATCTGGCGTCCGAAAAACTTCCTCTGTGCGTCTTCTACTCCCCAGCGTGCGATAATCGACATGAGAGGGTCTCTCCTATGCGTGGAAACCTAGACGGGCCTCTGCAGGAATGTCCTTGCCTTCCTGCTTAGCATACAGCGCCGCGTACAATTGAGCAAGCGACATTTTGTCAGAAACCGCAAAGTCGGTCTTCTTATGATCAGCAAGCCACTCGGTAGCCTCAGCCTCTTCAAACTGACGGAACTCCGCGTTCAAAAGACATCTACCCGGACGAAGAAAGGCCGCATCAATGTCCTTGACGTCCTCGTTAAACGTAATGAGAAAAATGTCTTCGCGGCTCTGGCCCAGCAATCCATCCGTCATGTTCAAAAGCTTTCCAATCTTGTCGTAATGCTTCTGACGGGATTCCGTAAGAAGCAGATCAGCAGCGTCCTCAAGAATCAGAAGCGACCTTTCTATTTTCTTGTTTTTTCTCGCGAGCGCTCTCGCTACAGGAGACGGATCATAGTCCTCGTCGTCGTAATCCCTTCTTCTGGACCCAATATCATAATAATAAGCCGGATCAGAAGCCAAACGCTCAGGATCAGTAACAATACAAAAATTAAATTTGTTTCTCCACGCCATCATAAGAGAACGAATAAAAAACGTTTTTCCCGTGCCAGCGGGTCCGGACAAAATGACGAGTCTTCCGTTTTCCCAAGGACGCTTTTCCCGAACAAGAACATCAAGTTTTTCTTTTATTCCAGTCGGGTAATTTTTGTTTATGGAATTCCACGTCGGGCACTTCAGAAATTCATTGAATTTGTTTACATCACCGTTAGCCATCATGTAACTAAAATACGCCCAGACGCCACCCCTGATCGTATTGTTGGTTTTAAAACCGCTGAACTTGCCCAGAAGTTCTTTAGCATAATCCTTGGCATTAAGATCTTTCGCGTAAAAATAAATAAAAACTCTTCCTTTTCCAATGTCAACGTGAAAATAGCCCTTCTCGGGAGCCTCGTGTATACCAACATAGTTGTCCGCTTCCAATCCACCCGAATAATACAAAGCCGTCGAATCTTTCATGCACTCCAAGAGCTGTTTAGCTTTTATGTTAGGATTGATAGCAAGCTGTCCAATCATGACCGACTTGGGCGCAAAATCTTTTGGGATAGCCGACAGATATCCACGAGACGAAAGAAATAACTCCTGTGAGTTTATCCTTAGCCCTAGTGATTCTTCAAATGAAGCGGTCATCCTAGGTTCCCAATAAACTGGATTTGAGCGATTCCGGATCTAAGTCAAAAAGGCTATCAAGAGGAAAGACAACCAGTGTCTCAGTAAACGGCGTCCATATCTTCATATATGGGAATCTGCCAGCCCGATCTTCCAAAAATGTTAATTCGGGTATACCAATAACACAGTAGTCTTTGCCTCTCTTGTGAACAACGAGTAAACGCTTTTTTCCCGCATGCTTTTGTGGATGATCCAGAATTGTCTCGTTTAGGGTTTTCCACCACTTCAAAATAGAACACTTCTCGTTTGTCAGGATATCGGCGAACTCGAAGCTGTCTGTCTCTTTTCGGTCCTTTATCTCGATAACGAAATTTAGTTGCTCTGCCTCCGGCGTCATCGGTAGAATGTCACCATCAGATCCGCGACCCCCAAACGCTCCGGACATAGGGGTTCTCCGGAAAGCATTCGGGTCTCTCCCGCTTGTCCAAAAATTTGAAAGTGCACGAGCAAAAATTCGTTCCCGCCGCTTCCCTTTTCGGCAGGACTTTCGTCCTACCGCGCTTCTATCAGCAGTCATGGCGTTCCTCGTGGAACTAAGTTCCGCTCTTTGGAACCTGAAGAGCTGCGTAAGCTGTCTTGAGCGTCGTCACCAAAGCGCCCGTATCAAAGCACGTCAGAACTTGTTCGCATTCAGCCTTCCCGGCTATTGTCCTTGACGCACACACGCGCTTTGTGATCAACGCCTGAGCCGTCAGCTTGCCTTCCTTGAACGCGTCAAGGAACTCTATCGCCTGAATAACCTTCTCGGAGGCGTCTTTCCAGTAGGCGTCAGTGTAATCAATATAGAACGACTTCATCGGAAGCAGGATGGAATCCTTGTCCATGGGAGCGGCTAGAAGAACTATTCCTCTCTTCATGTTTGGGAACAACTTCATCTTCAAAAGATGCATATAGATATTCAACTGAACTATAGGATACGGATACGGCTTATTCATAGACGACAGCACGTGCGGCTCCAACGACTTAATCTCTAACCCGATATCCTCCCCCTGCCAAAGCATAACGCCATCTGTGCTTCCAACAATATTATGACCGGGGCGAATCTCGTGTGAAAGTTCGATTTCCACGTAACTCTGGCTTCCTCCGCAAACCGCGCACGCCTCGGGCTTCAAGGAGATTTCCTTCGTCACGTGGTTGTTCTCACACTTCCAGAATCCCTTGAGAATTCCCATCTCTCCTAGGTATCCCTGTATCATCTCGTGCAGGGCGGTTCCGACGGCGAACCGATATCTGAGCCGATACGAAATCTGCTTCTTTTTGTGGGCGATTTTTCCAAGAACCCACTTCACCGGACAGAACTTGTAGGCGATTTCGCTGACGTGAATTCCCGGCCTTCTGGGCCTCTCCTTGTAGTCTTCCAGAAACCGGGAGAACGACTCAACCAGCCCAAGTTGCTCGACCGGGTCTGACGCCTGCCTCGCCTTAACGAATTTCTCTATCTCACCAAATCCGTCCGGCTTGGCCTGTACGGTCTTTCTGGACTTGATGAAGTCGCCGACTCCGTCAAAAGTCATAGCGCGACCTCCAGATCTTTAAGACGCGTCCAATCCGTCGGAGATTTCCCGTACTTCCAGAACTCAAGTACTCTTACCGGGTTGCTCATTGAACAAGCCCCAGACGGACAGCAACCATCACTATAGTTTGGTGGATCTCTGTACTGGATTTCTTTCTTTATGATTCGCTCTGAAATCGACGGAAATGGCATACCGTTGGCCATCTCAGAAGAAGACCAGCTAAACGCAACCGGAAATCTAAAATCACAGTGCTGACAGGCAATCTCTACAAGCGCTACTTCTCTTGCGTAAATATTAGCAGCATCTTCCGGACTGAACGCACAGTATCTTGGGACCCCGCGCTCGTCCCACCAGATTGGTTTCCCGAGCTTAGACGTAATGTCCGTGTAAGCGCAGTGCATATCACGTTCCCTCGGGTGCCTCTGAAAGTGGATCGGGTTCTTCCGGCTCTGGCTCCGGATTCCGTATTTCTGATTTCACAATCTTAAGAAAAATGGAGTACGGAAGAATAGCCCACTCGTTTGCCACGCCTCCGGGCATCCACTTGAACTCGGCCACGATAACCGGTATCTTTCCTTTCGCTGTCGCCTCTTGATCTATGTCTTTTAGGTCTGAAATTTTTATTTTAATCCGTTTCTTTTTGGTCCTGAATTTCAAAGAATCATTAATCAAAAGCTTTGTCTCTTCTAAAGACTCATACAGCAACGGCTTAGGAATTACCGCCCAAGACGCCTCCGTCCCGAACGGCATTGATAAGTATTCTATTACGACAGACGGAGTCTTCCCGCAGCCAAAAGATTCCTTATCTATCTTCTGTAAAATACGTTCGCTTAAGAAAAAATACGGTTTCTTCGTCTGCTTCGCCTCTACCAGCACCGTGGAATTCTCTGCGTCTCCGCGAACCCCCGGAATGCCGCCCGACCTTGGAACACGCCTCCCTCCGATGTCGTTACCTATCCGGAGTTCTTGGATCTTCGACTTACCCGACTTTGACAGAAAAAACTCACTCAACGGGAGCTTTGCCTTCTGTCTTGGCTTCCTCTTGAAACCATACCGTTTTTTATTCTTCTGCATCGTCGCGATCCCCCACTGATAGCGACGGAATATAGTTGGCGTAGGCTTCACTAACAATCTTGAAGAACGCCCACTGCAGGGCAATGTTACCCTTCAGTTCTGGCTCAAGCTCTGAGATCTTTGTATAGGTCTTCCCCCTGAAGGTAAGTGGAGCGCTCTTCAAAACGTCGAATTTGTTACCATAATCTACAAGAACCTTTTCGTTCTCTAACTCCCCGACTTCCCACGTCTTTCCGTTCGCATCCGTATACCTGTGGATAGGAACATTAAAAATTCCCTCCAACTTCACGGAGCTTGCTTTCGACTTCTCAACAACAAACCGCATCGTCTGATAAAGTGGACGGGGGTCCTTCTTGTCAGGAGACATCTCGATGCCCTTCTTCGTGACCTTTACAATACTAGTTCCGAAGAAGTACTGGGCATCCCCTCCGGGCATAATATCCGGATTGGTATACATAGGAACCCCGACCTTCTTCCGAATCTGATTGATGAAGATCACCGCCGTTGGACGACGACCACTCTTTGCGATTTCAGACAAATCACCGGACCACTTTCGAAGGAACTTCGTGTACAGGCGAGGAACAAGCCCGGTCTGCCACTCTTCCATCGTCCCTTCACGCTCCGTCTTCGGGACAAGGGCGGCAACCGAATCCAGAACGACGAGGTCCACCTCGCTTGACTTGATGTAGATGTTAATGATATTAAACGCTTCTTCCATGCTTTCCGGATGGCCGAGAATAACTCGGCTAAGATCGATTCCGAATCCGGCTGCCCACTCGTTTGTCCACGAATGCTCCGGATCTATATACAAGACCTTCCCGCCTAGCATCTTCTCACACTCACACGGGGACGTCAGGGAGAATGGGAATGAGCACGCACGACAAAAGTGCTGGACGCTTGCCGTGGTTTTCAAGGTGATAAGAGACTTCCCGGATGACTGAGGGCCATAAACAACATTTAGTGCCCCGATAGGCCATCCTCCGCGAAGCTTTAAATCCAGTTCGGTTATCCCGCTAGGAAAGCGGGTATGCGTCTCTCTCGCCTCCGTTGCGATAATCAACGCAGGACCACCGGACGCCTTGTTAATCTTGTTCATCAACTTCTCTGCGGCCTTTCCGATACCTTCTGACTTCGTCGGCTGCTCTGGAATAACAACGGGCTCCCCCGAAGATGCTCCCTCCTCAGTAGAGGTACTATCTACATCCCGCGCCTCTTCGCTGTCGTCCTTCGTCTTAGGGGGACGCCCACGCCGCTTCTTTTCGGCTTCTGACATCGTAGTCTCCTGAAACTAGGTTGGCGTCGTCGGACAAGGAGCATTCGTGGTTGTCACTGGTGGAGTTATTGGCGTCTCCGGTATTACAGCCTTGGCTTCTTGTACATGAGCCATATTTTGGGCTGAATCTACACGTTCCTCTACTTCTCGCATCATGGAGCTTATGAAGGAAGACACCGCCTCGTACTTCTTCCTCAACTTTTCTTGGGTAGCATCAGTAGAGATGTCATCTCCCTTCTCGTACTCAACAGGAACAGTGAGTGAGAAGCCGAAGACAAACGTCTCGAAGTTACCTAGGCTCTTTGTGCTTCGCTGGTCCATCCCAACATAGACATAGGGCTGTGGCGTCAGAGTCTTGAATACGCTCTGACAAGCCGTATTCAACTCCTTCACTTCTTTCGTCAGAGAAGCGACCTTGGAGCTACCAGTCAACGACTTGGCCGGTCTGCCCCGCTTGCGCCGGGGTTGCAATGCAGGTTTCACCAGCTTGAGCGGATTCGGCTTTCTTCCCCGAGGCATAGAGACGTTCCTTAAAAAAGTTGGATATCTTCATGTTCGCAAGTCTTTTTATGGCCTTGTGCATTCGTACTAACTTTCCATGAAGATCGGAACTTAGTTCCGCACTCACGGGGCTGCTAACCCACACCGAAACAATCAGCCGCCTTGCCTGACCTGCTCTAGAGCGAAGTTCACACGGAATGAAAACGTTCGCTATTTGGCCTATCGGGGCCACACACGGGAGAGGCTTTGAAAACGTTTTGCGGTCTATAACCGACTCCAACTCGTCCGGTCCAAAACGGACTTCGAATCCCCAAGACCTGTTTTCTCTAAACTTTATGGCGTGTGGCTGTGAAGAGTACATTAGTCTCTCTTAGATGAATTGAAGCAGACGGGAGTAACAGAGCTTCTTAATTGCTGAGTTTTTGCCGTGCCCGTAAACAGAATTCTTTATCACCATACAATCCCGCAGCGCTTCCGCGTATTCTCGTGGAAATCTGTGATGATTCGGATAACGATGCTTAAAACCTTTCTTTTTCCTTCCGGGCTTCGACCAGATAGGAGACGGAATCAGTCCGAGGGCCAGCCATCTATCAACGGTCCTTGCGCTGAGGCCAGCCCTAGCGGCCACCTCTGTAATAGTCAACTCGTCTTTATTGAAAGCCTCTGATGTTATCTTAATTTTATCTTCATTAATACGGACACGACGTCTCGCATCTTTGTCATCTACCATGGGCTATCTTATCTCTTGACCGTTAGGGAGATGAATACGGCCACGGATGCTCTTGTATTCGCGTACCCGTTTACTGGCGAATACCTCTAGAATAGGCACGTTGTTATCAACGACATCGACCACAACTGGATTTCTCTTCCCGTCCTGTGATCTCAGAATTCGCCCCATTACCTGCTTCACTTTCGACTTTGGGGACGCAAGAATAAGGCAGTCTCTCTCAGGGACGTCAAGAGCCTCGGCGGCAAACTGGTAAGTGCAAAGCATGATCTTCGCGAACTTCGCACTATCCCGTTCTGCCTTCTTCAGCCCTCCAATAAACAACGCGGTTGATCCCGGAAGTGTCTGCTCTATTCTGGCCTGAACATCCCTAAGCTGATCCTTGCGATCACTGAAAACCATCACCTTCCTGTCCTTCTCCACAGCCTTGATTGCCAGCTTACTTATATATTGGTTTCTGCCGATCAAGCCTGTAATTAAATTGATTAATTTGCAAAGATTTATTTTCCCCGCATTCGGACCATAGGCGTACTTATAATGATAAGGATTCAATTTTGAAGAATTGTAAACAATGTAGATATCGGGGACTAACTGGGGTCCCATAACAATAGAATTAAGCTTCCCTCCTAGCCCGTGGCCTAGAAGGGCGTCTAGCCCGTCCCAGCGCTCTGGCGTGGCGCTAAGCCCTAACAGATACTTGGCGTCGAACTTCTGGAGCGTCTGGGAGAATACCGGGGCGGGAAGACGGTGTGCTTCGTCCCAGATAACCAGACCAAAGGCCTTTTTCTCTTCTTTCGAGAAGTCCCTACGGACCATGGTCTGTATCATGCCAATAACTACCTTCTTTCCAGAGATGTCTCTCTGGTCCTGCTGAATAGCACCTATCTCGTCGTCTTTAATGTTGGTAAAACGCTTGAAGTGGTCAATCCACTGTTCTGCGAGGAACTCGGAATTTATGACAACAAGCGTCTTTCTGTTAACAGTACATGCAACCTTAACGCCCATCAGAGTATTATGGCAAACAATACCGTTTCCGACAAAAGCATGAGAATCAGGAACCGTAAGGTCTACAACTTCCGAAAAAGAATTTCTTACATTTTTAACTTCTAGAAATTCATACGGAGCACTTAAAATCTCTTTTATTTTATTTGTGGATGGACAATTCTTAAACTTCTCCGCGATCATTTTAAGCCTATCACGACTCATCGATTTATTTCTATTACCGATATATGTATTAAATATATCATGATCTTCCCGCCACATGTATATACCAAGAGTTCTCGCCTCCGTTTTAACACTCAACAACAAATTTTTAACAAATGGAACAGTACAAAAATTTGGATTTCTGTTAGTAAAAAATATCTGTTTTAGAGCTTCCACTAGGAGTGCTTTCTTCCTAGAAGATATAAATCCTATACTATCGCTATATCTCTTTAGCTCTCCCGAATAAAGTGTCAATCTCCAGTAGTATCTCTTGTAATGTTTATTCCATTTTGGAGAAAAAGAAGAAATAATCCCGAGACCTAATAACACAACCTGAACCTGTCTTAGCAGTTCTCTAGAAGCACTAGACACCTCAATGGTTCCACGCCGGGGGTCTACTGCGGCTTCGCCCTCGAAATACCCCCTTAAAAATGCTGTTACCCTATCAATCCCGGAACAAAGGATTCTGTTCGGAATTGTTTTATGCCTACTATGTTCGCGCTTAAATCCCGTCCACATAAAAAACTGTCGCATCATGGATGAATGTAAGTAATAATCAATATCACTATGCCATCTTTTGCACCAAGAAACCCCGAAATGCTGCGCCCATCTATTCACGAGTTTTATTACATCAGAATCTGAATTACTAAAACCTATGGTATTGGGATTCCAAAAATGTCCTTCAGCCAAGACAAGACCAGCGACCTCCGCCGTTTCTCTTGTAATTTTTAATTTTCTGACATCGATTTTTTTAAGTATTGAGCTGCAATTCTTATTTTTAACATATTGAAACTTCTGTGTTTGTTTTCCGAACAAAGATGCCCCCCGCTTGACGACAACATAATCACCAGATTTTATATCAGATAGTTTCTTCCAAATAAATTTTCCATCAAAAGTTAATACTGGATGTTCCGGAGTTCCCTCGATCTCGTACCCAAATCTCAAAGAGACTTTTTTCGTCTTTGTTCTACCACCGAAAAATACCCCTGACGCCTTTTTTGATCCATTAAAAGAATCGACTATAAAAGATTTATATACAAAGCTATCTTTCTTTTGACCGGGATTCAATAAAGATCCTATTGGAACTATTCCATATTCTGTAAATACAAGGCTGTTACTAGAAATGCATTTTCCAGTTCCAGTTCCTGCCTGAAGCAGTCCGGAGTTTGTCCCGGTCTTGTCCAGCAGCCCATTCGCAACATCCCTGACAACGGAATCCTGCGTTGGCTTCAAGTCCGGCTTCTGTGCCTGCGCTTCCTCGTTGAAAGTGAGCCCTAGGACATCGCCCTCCACCCGCTTATCCACAAACGGAATTCCGTGTAACCGCAGCAGCTCGATTCCGAACTTTCGAGGAACCCGAATGTTCTGCCCCTCGACCGAATAGAAAGCGATGGCCTCCTCTTCCTGTTTCTTTCCCGTAAAAGCAAACGACTTACTCTGTGGTTTAATAATAGTTAAACTGTTCTTGATCTCCTGTATCGAATTGATGGACAGGAGGGAAAGCGGCAAAACAACCGTAGACTCAATTATTGCTTTATCTTTATTCTTCATCTATTCTTATTCTCAGCTGTATCCCAAGCGATGAATGCGCACAGGCGGGAGTCTTCGGCCCCGTAGTCTGTGATACCCCCAAGAACCGCAAGAACATCGCTGCGAACACGGTCTACGCTTGACACCTTCAGCGCGGCATGAATATCCTCGGGCGTAATATACTTCCTTTTATGCTTATCCGCGATGCGAGTGACGCTCGATCCGGGAATCTCTTTATTCTTCTTCATCCTCGTTTATTGCTTTAAAGGAATTACCGCTTCAAAAAATCCTTCAGTTGGCGTACTTGTTCAGGATATAAATAAATAAACCCATCATTTTCGTGATACAGTGACAAGGACCCATCTTTCCCGCGTCTAAATTCCACACGGTGTTCCATGTACCCTGTTTTTGTACCGAGATAGTAATAGCTCGCGCAAGCCTTTCTTTCGTCGTCGCGAAACCCGAGATTAACACGACGAACAGTCTTCCCGGTAATCCAGCCATGAGACATAGCTTCTCCTGTATCTTACGGAATAATCCCGCCAACTCGCGCCTCTTTAAGCCTTTCACAAAGTTTATTCGCTTTCTTTGTAATGGTAGAACGATATTCCGCTTCTTTTAGCCCTTCTTCCTGTGTTGCTGGCCTCCACTTAATTCCCATAGAGTCCTTAACAAAAGCTAAACATATCTCAACGTCGGCCAGTTCCTCTACAACGTTCGCATCCCGGTTTCTCATGCGGTGAGATAGCGCAACGGTCAGTTCTGCCATCTCTTCTATAAGTTGCCAAGCGGAACGTGATTCGTGCTGGCTACCCCAATAATTTTTGTGCACCAGCAGCGCCTGATCCATCGAGTTAGTTATTGTCACGGCGTCCTCTTAAATTTGTTAACTCCACGACCTGTGAACCTCGTGAATCGACTCATTACCATCGTACTCGTCTATCTTGTACTTAACGTCATCGGGAATTTTGACAACTTTCAACTTAGCATATTTTGCGCTTGCCTCGTCCTTAAGCTCCTCAACGACACGAACAAGCAAGGGATCGTCTCGCTTGATATCTCTTTCCGAAAAATATGACTTTTCATCGGGCTTGCCATCAATGAGGGGCTTCTTTGCATAATGCGTAATAAACGGATTATCACCCTTCTGAACAGAAACAAATTTCCGCTTTCCAAACATAACCTTTCCGCTCGCGTCTTTGGCTTCTGTAAACGCATACAAATCGAAACCCTTGTACTTTGCGTACAACATCATGGCGTCAAAACTAAGCCCGAAACCACCAAAACATTCGTTGATAACAACTTTCATAGAGCACCTTTCCAAAATAATTAAACACACTCGCAGCTTTCGGCTTGCTTGCCACAGAAACGGCACTTCATCTCCCGGTTCGCCAGAATAGCGTTATAGCAAGCAATGCAAATTATCTGGCCCCTGAACAAAAGGACTTTTGACGACAGCTTTGAACAGACATCACAGTGTCCGCCCAGAGCCTCAATTGAGCTAAGGCCCTTCTTCCTGCCGAGAAGATATCCAAGTATAAAAACAAACGGGATAGCAGAGAGCGCAACGATAAGTTCAGTTCCCATGGCTAATCCCGGAAAAGTGTTTTAAATCCGCAGGAATGTTCCGTTTTTCTTGAAAACGCTACCTCTCCCGTCGTGGCATTCACGACGAACAGAATTTCACCGGAAGCTACGTGAACGACCAGCGCCCAGAAGTTAGAAACTGCCATGAAAGTTCTAAAAGCGTAAATGTCTTCGATGTCTTTTGGAGCAACCGTGGCAGAAAACCACGTGAGCTTCCCGCCGTCCAGAAGTTCTTTCCCGGAGATTATAGATATATTGGGTCCATTCAGCGCTAAATTGAAATTTTCTAGTCTTTCGTTTTCATAGATTCCGCAGAACTTGGAATCCGCCTCGGCGTCCGCAGTAAGATCTACAAGGATAGATGACAGGAAAGACCCGTCTGAGAACGATACCGTTCCGACGGACCCACTGGACTTCACATCGACTTCCGCTAGTTCGCTCGTCTGCATGTTATTCCTTTTTCTTCTCTGGCTTTTTCTTAGCAGCTGACCAAGTAGTTCCGTAATTTGCCTCGGCAACGATAGGAACCCGTAGTGACCCCCTTCCAACATCTTCCATTTTCTCTTTGAGTAACTGAGTTACTTCTACCGCCATGTCTTCTGGTGCCTGCAATAGCAGCTCGTCGTGAACCTGTGCTAGAATTCGCACCTTTTCATACCTTGGATCTGCTAAACGAAGTTCTTTAAGCCGTTTGTAAAGCTTTACCATGCCTATCTTTATGACATCGGCGGCACTGCCACTAATTGTGAAATGAAAAGATTGTCGATGACGGAAATCATCTAAGGCTATCCCGGCAAATCTCCGCCGCCGCCCCCAGATCGTCTCCACGTATCGCTTCCGAATAACTTCATTCCTTATCTTTTCTTTATACTTCGGAACATTCACACAGAGAGCAATCCATTTTTCCCTAAACTTTTTTGCTTCGGAGATCGATATCTTCAATGAAAAAGCGAGTGAATTGTCGGAAAGCCCGTACAACACCCCGAAGCCGACCGTTTTCGCGGAATCCCTTTCGATTTTAGCGGTGTCCGCGACCCACTGGTGGACGTCTGCATCTTGGTTTTCATTGTAAAGTTTTATCAAGTTGGGGTCGTTGCTCTGATGCGCGAGAATACGGTATTCTATCTGGGAATAATCAGAGCAGCACAGAACGCTTCCGGGCGGAGCACAAATGCAATCCCGAACGCCTCCCTTACGAGGCATGTTCTGGCTGTTCGGGCGTGAAGAACTTAAACGTCCCATAATAGTCCGGGCTTGATGAAATTCTGGATAAATACGGTGCTCGTCGTTAGTTTTGGCCATCTCAAGAATCGGGCATAGAAATCCGTCACGGAGCTTCGCTGCTTTTCTATAATCCTCAATAACTGGAATTATCTTATGAGAGCTATGAAGACTCTTCAAAACATCTTTGCCAGTAGCATACCTCAGATGGGATGGCGTAGACTTCTTAAGCTGCTCCGTATCTTTCGGATCAATTTTTAAATCCACAAAAAGAACATCAGACAGAACATCATTACTTGCGATATTAAATCTCTTCCCGGCAATCTTCCAGATTTTCTCACTCAGCTTTTCTATATCCGACGCGTTTTCCTTCAAAAGAACACCCATCTTGTCGATATCAACGTATAGACCAGCAGACTCCATTTCCATAATTACGAACACAAGTGGCATCTCGATATCATAAAACAAACGCTGAACACCTGATCCGTCTCTTGCTAGGGCCGGGAGATGAATCTCGTGCCACAACCTCCAGACATCTGAGGCGTCGTCTCTCGCATACTGGATGAAATCTTTCGGGGACAAGAATAATAAGGTTTCGTCATAATCATACCTGTCGATGTTAAAATATTTCTTAACGAGTGGCTTAAGCCCCAGTATTGGAACCACCTTCGAAGGTCTTGGATCTGCCGCACCATACTCATTCGTAATATACTCAGCAATCATCGTATCCAGAATGCGGCACTGAATATTAAATCCGTGCCTCTGAAGTATTGGGATGTCAAACTTCGCATTATGAACAAGCGCGGTCAAATTCGGATCGTTAAAGAGATGCTCGTTCAGCCAGTCTTTAGCCATAAGAATAGGAACGGCGTCTGGAAGACCCGCAAACGGAACGATCCACGTCCGTTCCCTGACCGCAAACGTGATACAAACGAGCCTAGCTGTAAGGATATCTAGACTCGTAGTCTCCGTATCGAGACTAAAAGTACCCGCATCTTTTGCGGCTCTTTCGAGATCTGGAAGATCAAGCATTTATGCTATTCCACACACTTGTCGCACTTCTTCGTAACATCCTGCCGCAAACCGCACTTTGTACATTCACGAATAACGTGGAACGTAGCTGAATCTAAAAGACTCATGAACCAGCCTCCGCAGTCATCATGTTTCCTGAACTTCTTATCGCACTCTTCATCCGTCATTGAAGTTTTTTCGCCTGTCTTGACATCAACTCGCATGAGCCGCCGAGTGTCCTTATCGACAAAGAACGCTTCTTCCTTCGCGGCGTATTCGGACGTTGCCACGGAAGCGCCTCCTAATCTGGACACGAAGCACACACTAATCCACCCCCACCCTAAAGATCGGGGTCGCAGACATGTCCGCAATCTCACGAACGAGTTTATCTACGCGTTCCACCACCATCTTTTCGGCCCTCCTGCGTGTGGTCCCCGTCTTGATGGTAAAAACGATGGTGGCTCCAATTCCTATGTCCTCGCCATCCGCTATGATCCGAACTTTCTTCTGCACGGTAATCTCCTTGAATGCGTGCCTCAGTCAGACATTATCGCGTTTATTAATCGGGGCAGTGGGCACAATCGCTCTTGTAACTCACACTCTCCCGTGATCCGCACTTTATGCACGTAAGGGCAACACCGTGTGCGTTGGGATCTTGCATCGTAAGAAACCATCCGCCACAGCGTGCATGCTTTCTGAAGCGTCTATTACATTCTTCTTCAGAAAGATACGCTTTCTCTCCGTTCGGTCCAAGCCGGTAGATACTTTTAGACGCATCGTCCACGAATAGAATGCCCTTCTTAAAATCGCGCTCAAGATATGGCATTTATTTTTCAATGAATATTAAACTACAGGAACGACGGTACTATTGCCCTGATCAACCGTTCGCGTTCCAGCTCCATCGTATAATTTTTCATGAACTTAGACGCGGAGTTTCTGAGCCGATTACGGTAGCCTTTGCTCTGCTCTGAGAGCAAGTCTTTTAGGCTTTTTACCAGCATTCCCATGTCGTCATTAGCAACGACGTGTGCAGTCTCTCCGTGATACATGGACTCCCCGCCAGCGCCCGGAAACCCGCAAACCACCGCGCCTGCACACATGGCCTCTAGTGGAGGAAGCCCTATTGATTCTTTCGTTGAGATAGGAACGAAAACGTCTGTTCTCTTAAGCACTTCCGCTACCTCTTCTTCACACATATTATCAATAACTACAAGACGTGAACTCGCGGGCAATGCTTCTTGAACGGTTTTGAGAAACTCTTTGTTCTTGCGAGGCATAACCGCGACTGTTCCCGGCTCTTTTTGTTCCGCATTCCGGTAAAAGAAATCTCTAATGCCATAAGGAATATACTTGGCGGCACGGTTGCATCGATTGCACACCCCCAGAAGGAATAGACCGGATGTAATTATCTCCAATCCGGGATGACTTATCATGTTTATCGTTTCGGCCCATATATCTTGAACGTGAAATATCTTTCTGATACAAGGCATCGGAAATACAAACTTGGCGTCGGCGTACCAAGAAAAAATAACAACATCGTCTTGCGTCGGCCTCATGTCCTCCCGTGCAATAACGCTGCAGTCAAACTTAAACCATTCGGGCCTTGCACCGCCGGGAGTAACGGCTGCTGCCTGTGTAACCTTGCTAAGGTGCTCAACCCAATGGAATCCCTTCTTGATTCCACCCCAAGGTCCAACCTCTGGGAATACATAATAGATCATTTCTCGGAGACCTATTTTGGCCAAAAAACAAACAGCCCCCTATCGTGTGGAAATATCTGTAACCTGAACCTGTCTGCGTATTTCTTCGCGAATTCGTCTACCGCAATGTGAACACCCGCTTGACTGGCTAGAAATAGGTTCTCGTGTCTGTAAAGAAAATAGTCGTGTCCACACATAACTCCATACGGATGCATTTTTGGTAACCAAGTCTCTAACTCTTCTTTCGTCTTATCGTAGGTATGAAGCGTATCCAAAAACCACAAGCTGACTGTCTTATCTTCAAAATCAGCTGCGGCAGCCACGCTGTCTTTAAGACGAAACGCCCAGTTGTCTACTTGTATACCAAACTCTTTCAGAGCGATACTTTCTGTCTGTGGATCGCTGTCATAACTTACAAGTTTCTGGCCAGCACCCGTAACACCCGCCAAAAGCGCCGTCGTTGAAAAACCATACCCGACGCCAAGCTCGACCACATGCCCGAACGACCAGTGCTGCGCAAAGGTATAAAGAAGTGGAAGATGCGAAGCAATGTCATAGACATGCTGCGCCTCGTTTGTGCCCATTTGGCGAAGCATTGACTGGACAAGACTTGTAACGTTTTTTTCCACTATAACTCCTTCACGCGTATCTACTTTTTAGATTCCTCAGCATGCTTTAAAAGCGTACCCGGATCGAGAATAAAGTTAGAGCCCGTCGGCATCATAATAACCTTGATATCCTTGCCAAGCTCACGAATAAGTGCATACTGTAGAAATTGGGGAGTAAGAGATTCCGCAAGCTTCTTGTTAGCCTCGGCCTCTTTCTCTGCCTTGGCCAGAATCGCGGCTCCCGCGCCCTTTGCGGTTTCAATAGCCTGTAACGCCTTGTTCGTCTCGATCTTGATCTTCTGCTCTTCTTCCAAAGACTTTTGAGAGGCAATCTGCTTCTGCTCAATGGCCTGTTCAAAAGCGTCTGAAAAGTCTACGTTGTCCAAGAGCAAGTCTACAACCTCGATTGAATGAGTCTTTAGTTCTTTCTCAAGACGCTCGGAAACGGCCTTTCGGATAACTTCGCGGTTCGGAGCAACCATGACCGATTCGTACTTAACGATCTCGTCTTTAAAGGTCTGGTAGACACGAGGCTTTACAAGCACTTCAAAGAACGTCGCTCCGACCGTCCTGAACAACTGCTGAATAGCATCCTTTGATACCCGGATGTTCAACGTGGCGTCCACGTGAACCGTCTGGCTCTCCTTGGAGAAGCAAGACAGCTTCTGAAACGAGTGACTCTGGATCTGCGTGTTCTCGATCTTGGCGGATCGCCAAGGCAACACGAACTGAAGCCCCTCTTCGACCTGCCCTTTGATTGCCCCGAACTCATAAATGACTCCGATGTGCCCTGTCGGAATCTGGTACGTTGCATCAGAAATGGTCGCAAAACCGGATGCTCCAGCAATAAAAATCCAACTCGCAATTCCAAGCGTCTGCTTAGCGCGGGCTTCCTCTACAAACAAGACCGCAAAAATACGAATAGTGAAGAAGATAGCAACAATAACAAGTAAAGAAACAAAGTAGCTCATACGTTCGCCCTTAACTTTTCAGGCTTCCACTAAAACGGGGGATAAGTTTGTGGGGCGTCTTCGCTTTGCCCCTCGTCGTAGCTAATGTTTTCCTCCGCAGGAGGAAGAGCTGCTGGAGCTTGCGGCTGCGCGGCGGCAGCCGATGGAGTCCGTGACGGGGGAGCGGCTGGAGCAGATGACGCCGCCGCGTCCTTCTTCCCTTGCACCCAGCTCGCATTCGGGAACGCCTGTTCAAAGTGAAGCTGAGACTCGTAAGTGGACCCTTCAATCGGGATCACTTTGCTATAGTCGAAAGGAGCAAAATCAACATTCTGGGCCTTCAATTCGTCTTCAGATACAGCTTTAACGAAATTGAAGTCGTCTCCGAGCCGTGACGTCTGCTTCCTAGAGCGGAAAACCTCGAACTCCTTCAGCTTAAGACCACCTGCTGACTTCTCCTTACGAACGAACAGTTCAATCATCGGATAAGGAATGACAAACAGGCGCTTCAAGTTCTTGAACTCCTTGTCCGGCTCTCCCGGCTTCTTTAGGATAAACCCTTTCTTGTCTATCACTGACATGACAAGAACGCGGTGCGGCTTCGATCCCTTCTCGCACGCGAGACATCTCTTGTCGATACCGTTAAGATACCTTCTGCAAATCAGGTGATAAGGCCGATTCGAATCAGGGTCCCAGATATCGTGCTCGACAAACTGAAGGCACTCTTTCAGGTTGTGAAGAAAAATGATCGGCTTTCCTTCGCTGACTAGAGTAAAGAATCGGCTCTTGTTATAAGTGTCCGAAGATCCACCGCCGCCTCCACCGCTAGGCACGCCCTTACCATGCTGCTCCGGATCGAACCCGTAACCAAACCAAGTGCTCGGCATAACCCTTCCTCCATAAAAGTGGGTTTTAAATGTCTAGTTATATATGTGGGGTAAATCAGTATTTTTTACAAAATAATTCAGAATTTTATTCGACTCTTAAATAGTAACCCGGATTCACCAAAGTCATAGCATGATTAATCAACATGTCAACAGCATGACAATAAGTCAATTTTGAGAACTGAAGCGGAGACCAAACATAACCCGAGTCGATAAAACTCGCGCCCATATACCCAAAAACAATTGCCGTGGGCGGAATCTTTGAGTTGCACCACGTTTTTAGTTTAAACCGTGATGCATAAGAAATATCGTCTGAAATAAGCTGTGTCGGATACTTCATCATAACCGGTGCACTTATAATGTCCTTGATAGATTCCGTTCCGCACAAAATCCAGCTAGCCCCGCGAAGATTGTTCTTGTGAAGTCGATTCGCGTATGTGTTCAAAAAATTAAGTATAACTTCTTCTCTCTTCGTATCTTCGGAAAACCTTAGCCCACAGTTTTCGGGAGGATAATTTAAAGGGAGCTTATGGTAGAAGTCCTGCAAAATGATGGAGTCCAAGAAAGTACTCGCCATAAGTGGAGCGCTTTCCGTAAAATCGTTTAATGGGATGCTGCACACTTTCTGTGAATTCGACTGGACCGGACAGGAGTCTACGCTCAAAAGGACAGACGCCACGTTCTTCGTGCCTTCTTCGTATTTATACTTCATGTGAAACACGCTGCTGCATGGCGCGGTAAGCGGCTGTATCCCGAAAAGCCTGATAACGGCAAGATTGGAAAACAAATCCGATACAAACTCCAAGTCTGCCGCTTTGCTATTAAATGAAGAGTTGGAATGAGTCTCCAGAACATTAGAAATAACGCTGGCATAGCGTTCTTTCTCTATCGCTGACAAGTTGTTCTGAACGGACTTTAGCATAGCCTCTGCAACAAGAGATTTCCACCTTTTTAGAATAGCAATCTGTTTCTTGGCGGCATCGCCAGACTTCGAAAGGCTCTCGATTTTCCCGATCTTTTCCGTCTTCTTTCCGTCTGACATTACGCACTCCTTTTTTAAAAAAAGTTAAAGAACTATTTTAGAACTGTCAATAGCTCCCTGTAACTCGGCGTCTGACAAATCGCCGGGGTCCTTGCCGTTTGGTAGAGGACAAACATGCAGAGATACGACCTTCCCGCGCAGCAAGTCCACGGCCTTATTCGTCCCGTGCGATCCGGCAGCATCCCCGTCCAGCATGAGATAGACTGGCTGGCTGTAGCTCTGTATCCTCTTGGCCTGCTCTTCCGACATTGAAGAACCCATGAGGCCGACCGTATTAATCTGCTTGATACAGACCATCCGCATAACGTCAAACGGCCCCTCGACAACAAACAACCTATTCTCTTTGTCGATTTGATATTCGTTGAACATGTAATTGGACTTCTTGAAGTTCCAGTAAGCGTAATGCTTGGCCCGTGCGTCAGTGTGGTCTTCGCCCTTCTGGCAAAGCTCGCACCAGCATCTTCCCATGCAGCCGACGAGATTTCCGTCCCAACGGCGTATCGGGATAACAACCCTCTGGTCCTTCTCGTCCCAGAGCAACTGGTATTCCCGTGCAACCTCAATCGTAATATTCTTCTTAGCAAGAAAGCTCTTTTTTAGAATTTTCTTGAAGACAGACAGCTCTTTCTCGTCGTAAATCTGAAGATCCTCTTTCCTCTTCTGTGATACGCTATACTTCGTTTCCCACTTTCTAACTACCGCGTCGATTCTGGATTCCGGTGTTTTTTCTTCGAGCTTGCACGCTTCGTCAACTACCGATTTGAATGCCCCGTCCTTTATCTGGCTGAACAACGTCAGGTACTGGATAAAGGTTCCTTCGAAATGACACCCAAGGCAGTTCACGAGACTAACGTCATACTTGTCTTTATAAGTAACCGAGCAAGACGGATCGTTATCTTCCCCGCTCTGATGCCTAAACCCTAGCAAACAAGAGTGTGGAATTTCACCATTGGTGGAAGACTCTTTGATGCTCTTCGCACCAACTTTTTTCAGCAGACGTATAATTGAATCTTTGTCCACGGAACTTAGTTCCTACATGTTCGGAAGCATAGCGTCATCTTCGGGATCAGTGGGAAGCGCCGCCAGATTGGTCCCGCCCACTTCGTCTCCCTGCGCGTCAACGACCTGTAGCTGAGAAAAATCCATGTTTTCCAAGTCGAAGCTGATCATTACCTCAACTTGCTGGCCTTCACGATGCTTCAGGAACTTCATCTGCATGGTCTTGTTGGCGCTCATGTCAGCGTCACGATAGAGGGCCAACGCCAAGTCGGCCAGACGAATAGCCTGTTTCGTATAAGCGACGTCCTCGGCCTCGCCCTTTTTGCCCTGTGTAATCTTAGCGGTAAAGTGTGTCGTTACGACATATGGCGTTCGATACCGCTTGCACTGGTTGTAAAGTTCAATGGTCAACGCCTCGCGTCGTTCGTTCGTGGAAGAGAACCTTCCCTTGAGGTCAAGAAGGAAGTAGCTATCCACGATAACCAAGTCCGGACGGCGGTCGGAAACCATCATCCCGACCTGATCGGCGGATTGGATAACCGGTGCGTCCGCAATGATGAGAGAATTTAGAATGTCAGAGTTTACAAAGTCTCGTAGCTTCTGTTCCTGCTCGGGAGAAAGAAGTCCCTTCTTGAACAGCTTGTAAGGAAGCTTGTTATATATAGCGGCCAAGCGCCATCGAACCGTCTCGGCGTCCATTTCTGGAGATACGAGAAGAATTTGCTTTCCTTGCCGGTGTGCCCACTCTGACATCTTAGTCACAATCCACGACTTGCCCGTGGAGCTGCGGCTAATAATAGAGGTAAAGTGACCCGGAGTCAGCCCCTGTGTCTCTTCATTAATATAGGGCCACGGCGTTTCGATCCCGAGAATCTTTCCCTTCAGATCACGGACTTTAATATAAGAGTCTAGAATCTTCTGCCTGTCTTCTTTTGTGTTGAGGTCCCAAGGCTTCTCCTTTCCGCCTTGGTTCGCGTCCTTGAGAATTCCGCGCATGTCGTCAAGAATCTTGTCTGGATCGCCATGCCGGTCGAGGTCGTTAATCGACCTCTTGATAAACGCGCCTACCTGTGTGAGGCGCTTGCGCTTCTGTAACTGGCCAAGATAAAAGTCGAGATGCTCAGCGTGGGTAATCCCGACAAAGCTGATGTTAAGCTGCTGCTCGACCGTCAAAAGCTCCGGGTACTTGCTAAAGTCCACAATATGTTTCTTTACGAACTCGTATATCTTCTTCCCTTCCTCGTTCAGAAGGGTGTCGTCAAGATTAAGATTCGACAGCGGAATCTTCTCAACGATTATTTTTTTGAGTAACGACAAATCCATCTTAAGATTCCTTTTGCTTGTGCTGGCGAACCAGTGACGCGGCTATCCCTTCGCGCCACGCAACGCCTTCGCATAGGATGGGGAGAGCTGCTTCTTGAAGGGCGCTCGCAATCGTTCTATATCGAGCGTCAAAGTCTTTCTTCATCAGGTTTGTCGTGATAATAGTCGTCTTTCTTCTGTGAACACGGTGCTTGATGAGGGTCTCTGTTACGTGCAGATTCACGGACTGTGGTGAAAGCCCAATATCATCGGCAATGAGAAGATCGACGGTTTCGGCACGTGATTGCATTGATACGTCTTCGCTGTACTCTTCCTGCTTCAGAACAGCGCCAATAAGGGCGTTCTCCTCAATAAACAGAACTGATCCTCCGCGAGACATGATCTCTTTGGCTACGATAACCGCAGACGCGGACTTCCCCCCACCGTATGGCCCCATGAAGGCAATGCCCGTTCCAACTCTCAGGTTTCTGTCTATGTTTTCAATATACTTTGTAAGATCGGCTCGATACTTTATTTCTGCCGGAATAGTTTCTAGAGAGGCGGCGCGGAGCCTGTCTGGAATCTGTGCTCTGTCGAAATCCCTAAGCGTCAACGAACGCTTGTGGTCTTTATCAAATAACAATTTCATTCGTACCTTATCCTATTCTGGCATCTTCCAGTCGTCCCACGCTCCACCCTTCGACTGCCCGTATTCGCTGACACGCTGCTTTGGCGATGTGATCCCCTTGCTGGAAACTCCTGCGGCGAGTTCGCTTCGCAAATAGATTACATTTCGCAGTGTTGGTGATTCGGATAGCTTGTTGTGGAGTGTTCTTAACGCGTCCCAATCATATACAGCTATCTTGAAAATTTCAAGCACAAACTGCTCGTCGTACTCGTCCAGTAACATTTTTATATGACGAGCTTCTTCCCCCGGAAGCTTAAGCGGCTCAGGAATGGAAGGGAATTTCTCGTGGAGAACCGAATACCACTTCTTCCAGACATCAAATATCCTCTTCTTCTTTTCCGGGTCTTCTTTCTTTCGCCCAGCCGGATTTACGATATTGGCCGCGCTTAGGTGCGTCTGGACATCCTGAAGAACTTTCGGAGACTCGATTATCTCTACGTCATGCCCCTTCGCCCAGTTAATCAGTTCATCGTAGTACTCAGCCTTATCAAAAGACCCGCTAAATTTTATGTTCCAGCTCCCGTTCGGACTTTTACTTGGATGGCAATACATCAACACAGCTCCTTAATAGCCTCTAATAGATATGAAGGCGCGGCGTGACATTTTGACAAAAACATGCAGAATTATTTTTGGCGTGACCTTTTGGTTTTGATTATTTTTTAACGAAGTTCGGGTAGTGCCTTCTATGGAGACTCAGTAGGCGAGTCACGTTCTTGTATCCGTAAGACCTAATGTCGTTCTGTAGGTTCGCCCCGTCCGCGTAGCTGTCCCCCTGCACCGTGCTAAGGAAATTCATAAGGAAATTCTGTTCCCTTGGGGTAAGCGCCCTAAAGTCCGGGTCCGCTTGCAGCTCTGCAACCGCCCTGTCGGAGTTCTCTGCCATTGGAACCTCTGAAGTGGATTTGCCGCCCATCGCCAGCTTTTCGTAAATCGGATTAATGCCGAACAGGATATCCCGCATCTGGTCGTCCATCCCGATATCCTTGCCCGGAAGCGTCGGAGACGTGTAGATGTTCTCATTGTACGCCTGCATCCAAAGCATTCGGCGTTCGACGCTCGTCATGTCGGGACCCTGAACGTCGGCTCCAACGCCCAAGAACGACCGAACGTCTTCGAAAGGAAGACCCTCTGGATTCAAGAATGTCTCTGTCATAAACTCCAGCCAGCGCCTGTCTTCGTCATTCAGCGTCTGCTTCAGGATCTTCTCAGTAGGAAGTTCGGCGGGCTGTCCTTGGGCTATCTGGACTAAGATATCCCTGACCATCTTATCCAAAGTCGTGTGTATCTTGGCCCTCAAGTCCTCTATGCGGTTTACTACACGGGGGAAAGCCGTTGCGACCTTCTCGGCCTCCCCTAGCTTGGCTTCCAGATTGCGTCGGATCTCGAACGCAATATCCCTTATCCGGTTTGGCAGAGCCTTGAAAGCGTCATCCACAGAAGACTTCACGCGTTCTTGAAGCTCTTTCTCTGGGCCGTACTTGTTCGCCAACTGGATCGTCTCGTTCAGATCATCCAAGTCCTTCTCCGCCTTTGTTGGGTCCGGCTCATCCCGGATGATCTTGTTAGCCGCCTCCGCATAATCCAGAGTTTTAAACTTGGCGCGAAGACGTGCCGCTGCGTCTCGGAGCTTCTGCAAAAAAGCCGCCAGATCCTTCGCGAGCCGAAGCCCGAATCTCTGCAGGGACATCGCGGCCCTGCCAAGAATAGAGAGAGCCGCCGGAATCTTCACTGTTTCTGGGTTGGCAACCACGCGTCTGATCTGGCCAAACTTCATCTGAACGCGGGACTCTGTATCTAGAATATCCGGCTGGGACGCCCGCTTCTCTTGGCTGATATTCTTCAGGCGCTTAACCATTAGCCTGATTTCTGTCTTTCCTAATTCGCTAATGTTCAAATAATTTTGAATACACTCACTTCCGACTGCGAGTTCGTTACCGTTCAGCCTGTTGCGGATCAGGAAATGATATCTAATCGGGTTGTACCCGCAAAGCTCGCACTGCCCCGGAAAGTCTTCCCACGAGTTGATGAAATCCCACTCAAGTTTCGCCGCGTTATAGTCCTTCGTGTTTGCTGAATTTTGAAGCAGGGTTTCTTTAACTCGATCCTCGTAGTCCTTGCTGAGCGACCTCTGGGCTCCAGCCTCTAGGTCTGCTGCCGCCGCGTCCACTTCCTCCGGAGACTCAAGATCCGTCTTGACGTCTGGCTCGCCGCGTAGGACGTTCTTTACGGATTCCAGTACCTGCGCCCAGCGACTCTGGCAACGCTGCGTATGCTCGTGCTTAGGCTTCTCTTCCACGCGGCCCCAAGAGGTATAGCCAATCTCTTCGCCGTAATCCTTCCACTTCGTCCACTTCCCGTCCATATACTTAAAGGATAGATCTCGGTTTCCCTTTATAACGACATCCCAATCAAGACCCTTGAACATCTGGGAGGGAACGCCAAGCTTGGAAATAAGTTCCTCTGCGCCGCCCGCATCCTCGGCGACTTCGTACACTTCGGCCCCATCAATAAGACCGAGTATCTCGGCCTTGCCAGTTCCACCACTAATATCTATATAATCGCCTTCCTTAGGCATTGTCCGGTCCCTTCTTTGGAGAAGAGTACTCTTTTATATTCCCGTGGTCATCGACCTTGTATAGCTTGGCTTCCGGCCACTCCTTGGCGAAAGCGCTAAGATTCCTGTCATCGTCGTCAAGCGCGTAACGCGGATTATAACCTCGGATCTTAATGGCGTTAATCTTAAATGCGTCAGATTTTATGAAGCTTTCCGGACCGCTCTTCTGAATAACGTCCTTCACGGTAACGCCCTGCTGAGTCAGCAACTCTCCAACTTTCGTCGTGCTGCCTTTCTGTGCAACCGAACGCCCCGTCAGGATAACGACCGGGATTCCCGTTTCGGACGAGATCTTCTTTACGAAATCGAATACGGAAGCATTCGGCGTATCAAGATTAGTATACTTATCAGTTAAAAATCCTTTGAAGAACTTCCCACGGTTCGGTGGCTTAAGTTCCTTAGCAAGAGTATCCCAGTTGTCTGGAGTCGCTTCGATCCCCATGTCTTTGAGCGACTGGGTCCCACGAGCGCTTACGTCCATCAGGGTTCCATCAATATCAACGACAATCACGTCTCCTCCATTCCCTTCGAAGAAAGTCTCAACTCTTCTAAGAAGGGAAGGCAGGCTTAGAACATCCTCCGCTTCCGTTGTGGTCTTCATCAGCTCTTTCGCAATCGCCTTTCCGCCTTCCAAGTCTTTGAACTCCCCGTCAAGCTGCTTCTGGTGAAGCTGTTTCAGTATACGTCCCATCGTCGGGCCGGGGGCTACGCCCAAAGCCCGCAGATCGCGCCCCATGACAATCGGCTCAATGCTCGGGAGCAACTCGTCCACCTTTCTGAACAAGGCGTCTGCCTTGCTTCCAAACTCAATCGGCATGACTCTGCGAAGAATATCTATGTTAGACTTTTTAATAGTAGAAAGCCAGCGCCGAATCTCGGAGTCCGTAGCCGGGAATCCGGCCTGCGCCTTCTTCACTGCTTCATATATGTCTTTTACGTTGTCTTTCACATCAGTTTCTTTCACAAAGCGTTCAATGAATTTTAAAGCAGTATTCCAAGGAAGATTCAAAACCATCGCCGCCAACATCAGGACAAAGTCTTCCTCCTCGTTGCCCGTCCGCTTCGCCGCCGCCGCATCCATGTTCTTCTTCAGGTCTTCCAAGCTCCCCTTGATCTCGGGGAATATTCTATCAATTGTTCCGGCTTTTTCCAACTGGTCCAAGAAGATACTCGGCTTTTTCGCCCTTAGCAGGGCCTTCTTGAATTCCTCCAGAATCCTCTCTGATGGAAGCGTTTCAAGCTCGGGCGCTTCCTTTGCGTGCTTCAGCGTTTCGGGGTCCACGTCAAACCCGAACCGCGAAGCGAACTGAGCCATTCGCAAAACGCGAAGCGGGTCGTCCTTGAAGGCGTTCGGATCGGTCATCTTGATCACGCCCTTCTTCAGGGCTTCTATCCCGCCGTGCGGGTCATAAACGGTCTTCTCCAGTGGATCGTACCCGATGGTATTAATAGTGAAGTCGCGCCGCTTCGCCGCATCCACGTACCCCATGGACGGATCGGGCTTCACGTCGAATCCTTTGTGCCCCGTCGAAACCTTGTACTCCCGCCGAGGCAAAGAAAAGTCGATATCGTAAGCCACCCCGTTCAGCCTTGTTTTATAAACACCGAACTGTTTTCCAACGAGGTTCACCTTGCCGTGCCTGCCCAGAATTTCGGAAAGCTTCTCGCCCGGAAGTCCATAAACCTCTACGTCGATGTCCTTGGCTTTCTTCCCAAGGATGGCGTCTCGTACAGACCCACCAATGATTACGCCCTTGCCGCCTTCCTTCTTTATATCCTTGAGTACAGCAATCACGGATTCTGGAATATCAAGGGAAAGCTCTTGCTGAAACGTCCGCTCTGTTAGTTCCCTGACGCAAGTTGTCTTGTCCTTCGGAACATCATGGATGTCCGACTGCCTAAACCCGATAGTAATATGGAGATCCTTCTTGCCCAAGAAGAACTGTTCCTTTCTGAATTCCTGCGCCTCGGGCCAGTCTACAACAATGAAATAGGCCGCGTTGTCATCCTTCTCCTGCTTTCCAATACAAACATATTTGGGCTCGCCAGTGATCTTCCAATCCTTAGCCAGTTCTGCCACCGCCGAGATAGACCCCCATGTCCCATTCTTAATGGCGGAACTTAGTTCCGGTGGTGACACAATCGTTATATGGTATTCGCCTCTGGTTTTAAGGCCGGGTTCCGGTGCTTCTACGTTTGGCGGATCAACCGGAAACACCAAAGCGTTGTTTCTAACTTCAAGATGATGCCCAGAAATCGACTCGGACAACCGCCGGAGTGAGCTAGTCAGACTTTCGTATTCCACCTCGGCGGGCTCAAGTGCCTTCTCAATAGTATCTGCGATGTCTCTGATATCGTCTGTACTTCCAACATTCTTGCACCAATTATATATGTTCTTTTGAAGATCCGGGTCGTCAAGAACTTGAGGATAAAGAATAGGATTCACGATCATAACAAGCACGCCAGCAATCGTATCCCAACTCTCGTTATCATCTTCCGAAGAAAACCCAAAATCAACGGCTGTCCAGCCAGACGGCGTTACAATAATATTGCCTGCGTTCAGATCTCCGTGAACAACTCCAGCGTTGTGTATTGCGTCTATTAAATCCGCGTAAGTCCTAAAAATTTTAGGAATATCTTTCTTGGAGTGCGCAGAAACCCACGTCTTTAGCTGCGCCCCCTTTATGAGTTCCATAAGAATGTAGTCACGTCCACACTCATACAACTGCGGAGCAACACCCGATGCGCTGTTGAGCTTCTCCATCATCGCACATTCGGCTTCAATGTCCAGATGCCGTTTCGGCCTTTTCAGGGCGCATTCCCTGTTATTTCGCAGATCAATAACTTTTTCGACAACTCCAAACTGCCCTTGCCCGAGAACCCCTTTAATTTCAAAGTTAGCCTTTACGTCATTATAAGATTTGACCTCTTGCTCAGCCCCGACCGCTTCCGTGGAAGTCCGGGGACGAACCCTGAGAGGGGCATTTGGAGAAACAGAAGTTGGCTTGTAAATCGGCATTTTTAGGACGCAATCAAAGAAGCCAGCCGCTGAAGAGACTCATCAAGTGAAAAATGCGGCTCGTCCGTTGCGCCCGCAGGGAGGACGCCTTTCCCGGCAGGCTGTCCCGGAGCGCGAATGTCAGGATCTTGTTTTCTAAACAAATCCCCAGTCGTGTTTATGCTGTCCATCTCCGCGTAAGATATTTCATACGACTTTTTGGTTTTCAGGTCTTCAATCGTTATAGCCCCGTCCGGTTCATATTCTTTGTCTTCCCAGACGAAGTCGAATATCCTTTCGAGCTTCTTGTCGTCCAACCCGTGCACTTGGAACAAGCTGTCATCGACACGAATCCAGCCCATCTTCTCCATTGCCCAATCACGGGCGTCTCCGCCTTTAACAAAAAATGCAACAGCGTCTTTCGAGGCTCCTTCTGCTCTCAGCCATCTTGCAGCTTTGGGGGTAATGTGGCCGGGATAAATGTCGAGATCCCGGACTTCCTTGCTATCAGAATCAATTCCTAGCGCTGAGAAAAACGCATACCCTTCGTGGTTTACATCTCCGTAGTCTCCATCCGCAAACGTGTCTTGGCCGCTGTCGTCAATCCAGAATTCTCCCCGGAGAGACTCTGAAAGACTATCCCCTTGTTTTCCGTAATAATCTCCACGAGTAAACGCAGATCGTTGAAGAACCGATTCCGGCTCATTCATGATATCGACAATCCGGATTTTGTAGTCTTTTTTGGTGGCATGCGCTCTGACAAGGATTATCTCGTCTCCGGCATCATCCGGATTCACGTGGTATATTGACCACAAAAGTTCCGAGATTGTTTTTATGTTTTTATCGGTCAGATTATCGACATCAAAAGCATCCTCGTAGTTTCGAATCCAACCCCTCTCTAGAATCATAAAATCAGTAGGATGGCCTCCGTTGCTAACACCTTCGATCTCTTTTGCGAACGCAGCTCTGACCTCTTTTGATGGAACGGGTATTTCTGCGTGCGCTCTTGCCGCTGGACCCATATAGAAATAAGAATCAGGAACCGTATTCAGCCACCTTAAAACTTGGTCACCCCCGTGGTGCTTAGAAAACATTTCATTTGTTGCAATCTCGGAGTGCCTTCCCGGACTGGCGTCGATAACGTCACCGTCCGGCGTAATCCAGTATTCGCCGTCTAGGCTGACTCCTTCAGAGAGGAGTTTCCTACTTCCACGGAGAGCGTGGACAAGAGATTCTAAAAAGCTGTTGATGCTAGAATTCATGCTATTTTCGCATCAAGGAGGACAGCCGAAGCAGGGATTCTTTCATGCTATCAACTGGCTGGAGTTCCTTGAAGCTCTCAAGGAATCGACTGAAGCCGTCAACGAATTTTGTGATAAACCAGTCCGGGTCGTCCGCGAAGGACAACTCAGAGAACTCCACCAGAACGGCGGGGAGCTTGGCGTGAAGCGCCTGATCCACGATGTCATCCTGCGCCCGTGCCGGGGTAATGGAGACATCCAAGTCGGTCTCGATGAGTTTCTTTGCGAGGTCATACGTCAGGTGACGGTTATCGACTTCCTCAGTCTGCCACTTCAGAATGACAATATCTTCTGTCCAGTTCAGGCGGCTTCTCGGCGTCGAGTGGACGTCCACGAGAATATCAGCCTTCGGAAAATCAGCCTCTAAATCCTTCCGGAACTTAGTTCCACGACTCTCCGACCGATTCAGATCGGTCTCCTCGCGGTTGATATCCCCGAGATGCAAAAAGACTTCGTGACCGGCGGCTTGGAGGCGCTTGCTGAGTTCCTCGGCCACAGGACCAGCAACAACATCACAAAA
>Ga0315290_10000375_pt1 | contig 28849 bp, 20 predicted proteins | sample YL17G12_0_MG_FD_203627 | JGI IMG/M metagenome (GOLD analysis project Ga0315290, IMG submission 203627) | Sediment microbial communities from Yellowstone Lake, YNP, Wyoming, USA - YL17G12_0 | ecosystem: Environmental > Aquatic > Freshwater > Lake > Sediment | place: USA: Wyoming | collected... | reverse complement strand
TGCTGGCCACCTGCGCCCAACACGGCCGCTCAGCTTTTCAGTTCATCTACCACTCCATCGTCGCCTACTTCACCGATCAACCCTTGCCCTCCCTCCTGCCTCTACCTCCGTGACCGGATACAACCCGCCCTACTCTTCCTTTTCCTCGCGGGCCTTGCGGAGCGCCTCGCGAAAGGCGTCCCAGTTCTCGCGGATCACTCGCAGCGCGGTCGTGCGGCGCGGGTTGATGGTGCCGGCCGGGGTGAGGACCTGCCAGTCGCTCATCGACGCCACCGAGTGCCGGCCCCGCTGGCCGGCCTGCATCCGGGCAATGTGGTGCGGCTCGTTGATCAGCGTGCCGTCGACGGCGGCTTCGAGCACCTCGTGGACCTCGAACCAGAGGTGCTCCAGGTCTTGCTCGTCCCCGCCGTCGACCCGGTAGGCTATCTTCACCAGCACCGGCAACTGGAATTCCGCGAGCTCCTCGCGGATCGTGCAGAACAGGCCGAAGGTGTTTCGGGCACGTCGGGCCATCAGGTCGGAGGCCTCGTGGGAGAACATGATGACGCTGCCCTCCTCGATCGGCCCGGAGAGGAATTTTGAGGGCCGCACCCGGCCGAGCCAACGACCAAGAAAACGCCCGACCGGCTCGCACAACACCACGCGATCCCCTTCGTGCTGGCCGTCGGGGTCGTCGCGGATGGCCACGAAGGCGGGATCGGCCTTGCGCTTGAACTCGGCGATAGAGACGGACCGGACGTCTCCACCGGGATGGGCCAGCGTGATCCGCGCCGTGGCCCGGCCCAGGTTGCCCTCCACGATCATCAGGGCAATGGCCCGCAGCATGTCCCAGGCCGGGCCCAGCAGCTCCTCGGCCGGGTTGACAACGTCGAAGTCCAGGAATCCCATCTCGGCCAGCCCGTGCGAGTGCAGCCACGTCACCTCCTCGGACTCCTCGCCGGTGACCGCGTGCAGGGCGAACATGCCCTCGATGTCCAGGTCGGCGTCGTGGGAGAGCTCCTCGTCCAGGGCGTCCCGCGACCAGAACCGCTGGGCCTCGTGATCCATGGCCGCCAGCCCCAAGTCCCCCATCCCCGCGCGCAGGAAACGCAGCAGGAGCTTCCGGGCCCGCAGGACGTGCTTTCGCCGGGTGTCCACGGAAAACGTGACGATCGAGCCGGCTGCGCGAACCTGTTGCCGCTCCTTCTCCGAGAGATGAACGTCCAGGTCGATCAGCTCCGTGGGCGGGGGCCCGACGTGACGCAGGCAGACCATCATGGCATCGCCCCACTGCGGGTGCCTGAGTTTCAGCCCCCAGTGGGCGGCCGGCGCGGGCTCCAAGCGCTCGATGGCGACTCCCAGCGTGGCCAGGTGGTCGAACTCCTCGGGCCGAGGCGGCATCGTCCCTCGAAACAGCACCGAGCCGCGGCAGGGAACCTCCCGCTCAAACCATGCAATCATTGATGGAATCCTCCGGCAATCGGCGACTCGGCAGGACACATGCTCACCCGACGCTTCGCGTCGTGAGAGCATGCCACCCTGGAAACCCAAATTCCTTTGCGGTTCCACCTAAATGAGGTTGCGTGATTCCAGGAGTCCCCGGGGTGGCTGGTGGCTGAGCGAAGCGAAGCCCCAGGCGTGGATTGCTGGGGCACCGCTGCGCTATGCCCCAGCCACCCATCCGAGTATTCCTCCTGGAATCACGCAACCTCATTTAGCAGCCCCACCCTATGGCACCAGGAGGGCAAGGTCAATCGCCTCCCCACCTCTTGGTGGCGGCAGGACTCCCTTGCGATGCGCCCTCGCACCTGGTAGGCTGGTAAGTTTGGGAATCCTGTGAGCGGGTTGCTCGGGCAGTTCATGAGCCAGACAACGCTGGAAACTGCGGTCGGCACAGACGAAACGATCCGGATTCGTGGGGCCCGGGTCCACAACCTTCAGAACATCGACGTGGACATCCCCCGCAACCGGCTCGTGGTCATCACCGGGCCGAGTGGGTCGGGGAAGAGCTCGCTGGCCTACGATACCCTCTATGCCGAAGGGCAGCGCCAGTACATCGAGAGCCTTTCGGTGTACGCCCGGCAGTTCCTGCACCAGTTGGAGCGGCCGGACGTCGACCTGATCGAGGGCCTCCAACCGACGATCTCGATCGACCAGCGTGCCGGGGGCCGCAACCCGCGGAGCACGGTGGCCACCGTGACGGAGGTCTACGACTACCTCCGGCTGTTGTTCGCCCGGCTGGGCGAGCCGAGCTGCTACCGCTGCGGCGAGCCGATCTGCCAGCAGACCCCCGAGCAGGTCGTCGACGAGCTGATGGGACTGCCGGAGGGGACCCGGGTGATGATCCTGGCCCCCATGGTCCGGGGACGCAAGGGGGAGCATCGCGAGGTGCTTTTAGCGATCCGCAAGGCCGGATTCTTGCGTGCGCGGATCGACGGGCAGTTGATCGACGTGGAGAGCCCGCCGCCGCTGGTCCATCAGAGGCCGCACCACGTCGAGGCGGTGGTCGACCGGATCGTGATTCGCAACGGGATCCGGCCGCGGCTGGCCGAATCGGTCCAGTTGGCGGTGAAGCACGGCGACGGGCTGGTGCTGGCCTCGTACGAAGAGCGCAGCCGGCAGACGAACGGGCCGTGGCACGACCGCCTGTTCAGCACCCGATACGCCTGCCCGAACTGCAAGATCAGTTACGAGGAGCTGGAGCCGAGGACGTTCAGCTTCAACAGCCCCTACGGGGTGTGCCCGACCTGCGAGGGACTGGGGATTCGCGAGGAGTTCGATCCCGAGCTGGTCGTGCCGGATCGCTCGCTGTCGCTGGCCGGCGGGGCGGTGGCGCCGTGGAAGGCCGGCGCGGCGGCCGCGGGCAAGGCCCGGCACGCGGTGCGCGAGTTCGTCTCGTCGGCGGGATTCCGCTGGAACACGCCCCTGGAGGACCTCAAGCCCAAGACCCTGCACGCCCTGCTGCACGGCGACGGCAGGCAATTCCCGGGCATCCTCGGGCTGTTGGATCGGGAGTACGCCTCCACGCTCGACGAAGCGCTCCTCGGGCGCCTGGAGGCGTTTCGCGGGCAGTTGCCCTGCGCCGACTGCGGCGGGGCCCGGCTTCGGCCGGAGGCCCGATCGGTTCGCATCGGCGGCAGGGCCATCCACGAGGTCACCGCCCTGACGATCGGCCGGGCCCGGCAGTTCCTCCTGGGCATCGAGTTCGACGCCGACGATCTGCCGATCGCGCAGCCGATCGTTTCCGAGATCGGCTCGCGCTTGGAGTTCATGGAGCGTCTCGGGCTGGAGTACCTGACCCTGGACCGGCCCGCCGACACCTTAAGCGGCGGCGAGCTCCAGCGGGTGCGGCTGGTCAGCGGGCTGGGCTCCGGCCTGGTCGGCGTGTGCTACGTGCTCGACGAGCCCTCGGTCGGGCTGCACCCCCGCGACAACCAGCGGCTGATCGACGCGATGCGCGAGCTCCAGTCGCGGGGCAACACCGTGATGGTGGTCGAGCACGACGAGGCGATCATGCGCCAGGCCGACTGGCTCGTGGACCTTGGGCCCGGTGCCGGGCGTCATGGGGGCCGGATCGTGGCCCAGGGCACCCCCGAGCGGGTCGCCGCCGACCGGCAGTCCCTCACCGGCCGGTACCTGGCCGGCGATCTGGCGATCCCCGTTCCCGCCCGCCGCCGCCGCGTGGCCAAGACCCGGCTCTTGACCCTCGAGGGCGTGCGGACCAACAACCTCAAGAACGTCACGGCCGAGTTTCCGCTTTCGGTGCTCACGTGCGTGACGGGTGTGAGCGGGTCGGGGAAGAGCTCGCTGTTGAGCGAGACGCTCGCCCGGGCCCTGGTCCGCAAGCTGGGTGGAATCGCCCCCAAGCCGGGCCCGTTCGACGCCCTGCGCGGCGCCGGCGGCATCGACAAGGTCGTGCAGGTGGACCAGTCGCCCATCGGGCGCAGCCCGCGCAGCAACCCGGCCACCTACACCGGCGTGTTCGACGAGATCCGCAAGGTCTTCACCAGCACCCGCGACGCGAGGCGCCTCGGCTACAAGGCCGGCCGGTTCAGCTTCAACGTCAAAGGCGGGCGCTGCGAAGAGTGCCAGGGCCAGGGCGTCCGGCGAATCGAAATGAACTTCCTGCCAGACTTCTACCTCCTCTGCCCCGTGTGCGGAGGAAAACGCTTCAACCGCCAGACCCTCCAGATCCACTACCGCGACCGGTCGATCGCCGACGTGCTGGACATGCGGGTCGACGACGCCGCCGCGCTGTTCGAGAACTTTCCCGCCATCGCCCGGCTGCTCGGCAGCCTCCAGGAGGTCGGCCTGGGCTACCTCACCCTCGGCCAGTCGTCGATCACGCTCTCCGGCGGCGAGGCCCAGCGGATCAAGCTGGCCACCGAGCTAAGCCGGGTTGACACCGGCAAGACCCTGTACGTCCTCGACGAGCCGACCACCGGCCTGCACTTCGACGACGTCAGCAAGCTCTTGGACGTGCTCGGCCGGCTGGTCGACCTGGGCAACACGGTCATCGTCGTTGAGCACCACCTCGACGTGATCAAGACCGCCGACTGGATCATCGACCTCGGCCCGGAAGGGGGCGAGCGCGGCGGCGAGATCATCGCCACCGGCACCCCCGAGGACCTCGCGTCCCTGCCCGACAACGCCACCGGCCGCTTCCTCCGCCTGGCGGAAAAACTCTCCCGGCCGTAAGACGGCCAGGGTGGCATGCCGTCACGCGACCAGGGTGGCATGCCGTCACGCGGCGCCAGCCGCGGGTCGGCATGCTTGCCCCGCGAGGGCACGTCTGCAATCTCCCCGACCCGAAGACCGGCCCCGCCCAGATGCACTCAATCCGGAGGAACTCCCTCCCACGCCGGTTCATCGCACGCGCCCACTACTGGCCAAGGTCCGGGGCAGCCTGGTACACTGGCGTCCTTGAGGTGCGCTTGGTGCGCGACGCGGCATCGCTCCCACCTTGGCATCCGAGGTGACCCCCTGCATGCCGACCCGCGGCTTACGCGGCGTGACGGCATGCCGCCAGTTCAGGGAGACCTTTCATGTCCAAGATAGTTGCTTGGGTTGCACTTGCACTCGCCACGTTACTCGTTTTTGCCCTCCTCCTGCTCCAGGTTGTGCCAGTCTTCGCGGGCTTGGCGGCATGGGCGGTGTGCCTGATGGTGTGCATCATCTTCCTGGTCGGGCCCGAAACTGTCTCGGAGGTCTCCTTCTGGAAGGCCTCCATCAAACGCGATGTCCAGGCGGCCAGAGAGATTAGGGAAGATATCCAGGCCTCCGCAGATCGATTGAGAAAGGTCGTACGGCTCGTTGTCGAGAACTCCTACATCCTGGCCTGCTCTAGTTTCCTGGCGGCTGGCGGCGAGAGAACGGCGAGAGAGCGCCTTGAGAAAAACCTCGATCTGCTTACCGAGTTCGCCGAGGTCGACACCGACGCAGAGGACGCTTGGTGGGCCGAACTGAAGGGCCTCTTTCCCGGCCGAAAGCCGCCACAATAGGCTCCCGTGTGCCATGCCGTCACGCAGCGCGCCGTGCGGTTCGGCATGGTCCGGTTTCACGCACGTGACAAGCAGAGCTAAAGCGAGAGAGCAAGACCGATGGCCCACGGCAGCACTCCGCAGCGAAAGTACAAGACCTGCCGGCGCTACAACGATCCGGGCGACGCCCATGCGCTGACGTTCTCCTGCTTCCATGGCCAGCCGTTCTTGTCCAAGGAACGCTCATGCCGCTGGCTCATCGAGTCGCTCGACTCGGCCCGGCACCGAATGGCCTTTGATGTCTGGGCCTACGTGATCATGCCCGAGCACTCCCACGTGCTGATCTTACCTCGCGAGAACGACTATTCCATCAGCCGGATCCTGGAAGCGATCAAGCTGCCCGTGACGCGCCGCGCGAAGAGCTATCTGGAACGGAACCATCCGGAGGCCCTTCGGCTCATGCGCGATACGCAGCCCGGCGGGAGCGTCGCGTATCGGTTCTGGCAGCGAGGTGGCGGGCATGATCGCAATCTGCGAGAGCCGGAGGCCATCCACGCCGAGATCGAATACGTGCACAATAATCCGGTCCGGCGTGGGTTGGTGGCACGCGCTGAGGACTGGCCTTGGTGGAGCGCGGCGTGGTACGCTGGTGTGCGGGAGGTGCTGCTCGTGCCGGATGCGGCGTCAGTCCCACGTTTGCATCCGAGGTGAGGCACTGCATGCCGACCCGCGGCTGACGCCGCGTGACGGCATGCCACCCAACCACCTGCCGTCATATCTCGCAGAAATCCGCGTCCAACAGCCGCGCGGCGGCACGCACCCGGGCCGTGGCGTCGCCGAAGCAGACCGCGTTGTGGTGCGGGCCCCCGACCTTCGCGTAGGCGGTGAGCCACTCGCGCACGTCCCCCTGTTCCACCGCCAGCTTGCAGTGCGGCACGGGCATGTTCTCCAGCGGGCCGTAGTCGGCGATCCGCATCCGGCTGGCGATCAGGCGCCATCGCTGCCACGGCCCCTGGACCAGGGCCACCAGCGTTGCCGGGCCCGGCTCGAAGCTGGTCACCAGGGCAAGCTGCCTCCCCCGGGTGCGGGTGATGGGAAACGGCCGGGCCACCAGGGGCACCTTGCGATCGTCCCGGGCCATGGCCACGTTGGCCTCGCCCATGTGGCTCATGAACAAGGCATTGCCGGCGAAATCGATCGTGAAGACCTCGCTGAAGCTGGCCGGCCCCTGGAGGCGGTTGACGAGCCACGTGCCGGCCGCCCCGACCAGGTCCCCCTCGCCCGCAAAGCCGACCCCTTCGGCCATCAGCCGGCTGGCGGCCACGAAGGGGAGGGTCACCGTGCGATCGTCTTCGCCGAAGGCCATGAACTGGTAGCTCAGCGCGTCGAGGCGATGGTCTCCCACCAGCCCGCGCAGGGCCAGCTCGCAACGGGCCGTGGCGTCCAGGTCCTCGCCGGTCAGGTCGGCGGCCACGTCGTAGAGCCGGCAATACTCCTGCTTCAGCCGGTCCACGGCGTCGGCCGGTGCCGCGGCCGACCGCAGCACGTAGTCTTCCACGGAGAGCGAAGTCCACTGGCACCCCAGCGAGGCGGCCAGGTGCGTCGTGTCGACGGCGAAATCGCCCATCCCGGGGAACGGGTAGCCCAAGAGCCCCAGCCGGGCGCGGCGCAGGCCGGCAACCGCCGCGGCGGCCGTGAAAAAATCGAACAACGCCGTCAGCCCGCCCCGGTCGCTGGGGTGCGAGGTGACGTACTCGAACGGCACGCCGCTGCGGACCAGCACGCTGGAGAGGTCCTGGGTGCCGTGGACGCCGTGGTTGTCGATCATCTTCGGGCCGTCGAAATCGTCCCCCACGGCCAAAAGCTCCTGGACGTTCCACAGCAGGATCGGCAGCCGGGTCCGGCTGAGGGCCCCCAGGGCGATCTGGCTGGGCGAGTAGGTCAGGCAGACGACCAGCAGGCAATCGACCCCGGCGGTCTCGAAAGCGGCGACCGCGGCCCGGACGTCCTCGGCGCGGAACACCGCCCGGTCGAACTGCACGTCGGCCTCGGCGGCCAAGGCCGGCAGCACCTTCTCGCGGAGCCACCGCTCCCGCCGCCAGCGGAGGTCCGGCAGCAGCTTTTCGTAGAGTTCCAGCGTCAGGGCCAGCAGCCCGACGCGGGGCTTGATGCTCGATCCGGTCATGGCAGGTTAGCTCCGCTTCCTGGGGAAGGTTTGCTCCATGAACCGGCACGCCAGCGGCATCACCCGCTGCCACTGGCCGGCGGGAATGTCCTCGCTGAACTGGAGCATCCACGGGCCCTGCGTGCCGGCCTCGGCCAGGAGCTGGTCGAGGAAGGCCTCGATCGCTTCGTCGCTTTGAAGGCACAAGGTGGCGGGGAAATTGGGGAGGATGACCTTGCCGGGCCAGGCCGCCCGCGCCTCGGCCAGGGGGAGATCTCCGCCCACCAGGGGAAGCGAGAACGACTCGATCAGGTCCACCGGTGCCCCGGCGATCAGGTCCTTCAGCGGCCCGAGCCGGCCGTCCATGTGGACCATGTACCTCTTGCCCGCCGCCCGCAGGCGGCTGCCGTACTGCTGGTACATCGGCAGGCAGTACTTCTGGAACGCGGCGGGCGGGGTCATGTCGGCCGTCAGGTTGTCCGGCTGCCAGATCACCTCCGCCTGGGACTCCAACGCCATGGCGAAGACCTCCTCCATGCGCCGTGCAAGCGAATCGAGCAGCTCGACGACCGGCCGGGGATCGGTCTGCAAGTCGATCAGGAACCGCTCCGGCCCGGCCAGCTCAATGAGCACCTTCTGGTACGGATTGCGGTCGATCCGGCCCAGGACCACGCCGTCTTCACCCAACTCCTCCGTCCTCGCCCGCAGCCCGGCCTCGTGCCGGCGGAAGACCGTGTGCTCGGCCAGGTAGGCCAGCACCTTGTAGTCTTCCGGCCCCTTGACGTAATGCTCCAGGACCCAATCGCTCCCATAGCCCGGCTCGACGGTGCTCTCCTGCCGGACGGTTCCCACGGGCGTGCGGTAGGTGCGGGTCTCGACGCGGCGGCCCTCCCGCCACGCGTAGCCGACGCTCAGCTCGGCCCCCTTCACCTCGGAGAGGTACCGCGAATCGAGATGCCAGGGCGGGGCCAGAAGCGACGACACGGGGTACCAGTCGATGATCCCCAGCCCCAGCTCCCGCGCCATGCGCTCGCCCGCGCCGCGGGGCAGGTACCGGCTGTAGACGGCCACCGGCACGCGGTCCGGCCGCTGGTTGCGGTAAACGGCCATCATCCGCTCGCGGATCGTCATGCCTGTTACTCAGCAGAATCATGGGAACCGCAGATGAACGCAGATCGGGGCGAGCCGAGGTCGTAGGGTGGGACGAAGTCCCACCGCCTTCCGCCATCAGCCGTCAGCCATCAGCCGTCAGGTCGGTGGGACTTCGTCCCACCCTACAGTGTCCATCTGCGTTCATCTGCGTTTATCTGCGGTTCCCTCGGTTGTCCTAAGCGTTTCTGCGGTGCGGCGCATCAGGGCCAGGACCTCCTCGCGATCGGGGATCGACTCGATGACGCCGAGGCGCGTGACCGACAGGGCGGCGGCACACGTGGCAAACCGGATGCACTCGTCGATCGAGCGGCCTTCGTGCCAGGCGGCCATCAAGGCCCCGCTGAAGACGTCGCCTGCCCCGGTGGTGTCGAACGGCTCGACCGGCACGGCCGGGAAGTGCTCGACCCTATCGCGGGTCACGAGGACCGCGCCCTTGTCGCCCAGGGTGACGATGGCGTTTTTCACCCCCCGGGCCACGAACCACCGGCCCGCCTCGGTGGCACTGGCCACCCCGTCGACCGGGATGCCGCTCAAGATGCCGGCCTCGGTCTCGTTGGGCTTGATGAAATCGAGGCACGGATAAAGGTCTTCGGGCAGCTTCACCGCCGGGGCCGGGTCCAACAGGGTGGTCACGCCCAGCCGGTGGGCCTTGCGCAGGGTATAGTCGGCGATCTCCAGCGGCGTCTCAAGCTGACAGCCGACGATCGACGAATCGGCGATTGTCCCTTCCGCGGCGTCGATGTCCTGCGGCGAGAGCCGGCCGTTGGCCCCCGGGACCACCGAGATCAGGTTCCGGCCCGACTGGTCGACCAGGATCGCCCCGATCCCCGTGTGGCTCCCCTCGTCCATGGCGATCAGGTCCGTCTTCAGGCCGTAGCCGCGATACATGGCCAGGGCCTTCTCGCCGTAGCCGTCGCGTCCGAGCCGGGCGATGAACCGGGTCGGCGCCCCCAGCTTCAGCGCCGCCACCGCCTGGTTCGAGCCCTTGCCCCCAGGACCCTCGTAGAACCGGTTGCCGATGACCGTTTCCCCCGGGCCGGGCAGCCGGTCTCCGAGAAAGTACAATCCGACGCAGTAGGCGCCGACCACCGTCACCGGCTTTCCCGCCATCGCGATCCTCGCAATCTCGGTGGCATCCTATTTGCCTTGGCGCGGCCTGTCAAGTATCATGGGCGCCGCCGGGTGAAGCAACGGATTCCGGGTGGTATGCAGATACAGGAAGACGTCGGGTGGCATGCCGTCACGCGGCGCAGCCGTGCCCTCGGCATGCAGACCCGGCCAGCATGCCCACCCGACGCTTCGCGTCGTGAGGGCATGCCACCCACCAGTGCGTTCCACGGGCTGACCAGCAGCCCGTGCCACCCGCCGGCAGACCTCAAGGGCAAGGGTGATGATCGTGAGGATGACTCATCTCATGGGCGTCGCGGCTGCACTGCTGGCAGCAGCGGGTGGCATGCCGTCACGCGGCGCAGCCGCGGGTCGGCATGCAGACCCGGCCACGCGCACGGTCACGCTGCATAAGACCGAGATCGAGCTGGATGCCCGGACCGGCAGCCTGCTGCGGATGAGCCACCCCGGTCCCGGGACCGTGCTGGAAACCACTCCCGAGCACGCCAGCCTGATCGACCTGGCCTACCCCATCGAGGCCTTCGAGCCGCTGCGGCTTGCCTCGCGATACAGCCGGGAGGCGAAGATCGCGCAGTCGGCCGGGCAGGTGTCGGTTCACTGGGATCGGCTCGGACCCAGCCGGTCGGCGTTCAACCTGCCGGGCCACGTCTCGGCCACCGTGACGCTGAAGGCCGCACCGGACGGCGAGTCGATTGTGATGACCTGCCGGGTCGAGAACCACTCGCCCCACCGCGTGCGCCAGGTGCTCTTTCCCGACCTGCTCGGGCTGGTCTCGCTGGGCGAGTTGGCGAAGACCGAGTTCCGCACCGGGCCGGTCCTGACCAGGCCCTTTGTCGAGCTGGCCAGGCCGGCCACCGATCGGTTCTACGCCGTCAACCCCACCTTTGCCGAGTACGCCTCGACGGGCAAGGAGAGCACGATGGCCGGCCGGTGGCTCGACCTCGGCGGGCCCGGCGGCGGACTGAGCCTCTTCCCCAAACGCCACGCCTGGGACACCGGCCCGATCGTCATGCTCCAGTATTGGGAAGTCAACCGGCGCTTGCGCCTGATGTGCGTCCATTACGTCGAGCTCGCCCAGGGGGCAGTTTGGGAAAGCGGCGAGTTCTGGCTCACGCCCCACGAAGGCGATTGGTCCAAGGGCATCCGGCCGTACCGGGCGTGGCTCCAGGAAAGGTAGGGTGGGTCGAGCGCAGCGAAGACCCACCGAGGTGAATACCATGGGATTGCATCGCGTCGGGGATCGGTGGGGCTCGCTTCGCTCGACCCACCCTACGGCTACTACACCTACGGCTCGCGTGGCGTCGATTCTTGCCTTCGGCTGGGTGGTCGCGGCCGTCTTGTGCCCCGGCAGCCTTACGCAGCTCGCCGGGGCGGAAACGGTCACGGCAACCCTGAACGGGCTTCAGATTGCGCTCGATGGAAAGACCGGGGGCGTGCTGCGCCTGGCGCACGCCGGGCCGGGACTGCTGCTGGAGACGCCCCCGAGCCGGGCGGGGATCGTCGAGGTCGGCCAGCCGCTGGAGAACCCGTTCGCCCTGCGCCGGGCGCCTCGGTTCTCGGTCGGGGCGAAGATCGCCAAGGGCGACGGCCGGATCGAGATCCGCTGGAACCGGCTCGCCGCGGCCGAGGCGAAGCCCGAGGCCGAGGGCACCGTTTCCGCCACGGTGACCCTCCAGGCCGCGCCCGACGGCCGCTCCGTGGAACTCCGCGCGGTGGTCGAGAACCGCTCGGCCAGGCCGATCACCCAGGTCCTCTTCCCGGACCTGATCGGGCTGGTCCCCCAGGGCGATCCGGCCCGGACCGAGCTGCGAAGCGGCGGGGTGACGCTCAAGCCGTTCGCTTCGCTGACCCCTTGCCCGCTGGATCCCATGGTTGCCAGCCCGCACGTCTCGCTCCTAAGCGCCGCCGGGGTGTACAGCCCCATGATCCTCCGCTGGCTGGACCTGGGCACGCTTCGCGGCGGGCTGAGCCTCCACGGGCGGCAGTGGGGGCTCGACCCGCCCATGACGGTAATGCTCCAGCTTGTCGACGCCGACAAGAAGCTCCGCCTCATGGCGGCCAGCAACGTGACGGTGCCGCCGGGCGGGAAATGGGAGAGCCCGGTTTACTGGCTGACGCCGCACCGGGCCGGCTGGGCCAAGGGGATCGAGCCCTACCGCGATTGGGTGCAGCAGCGCATGAAGCGCGTGGTGCCCGTGCCCGAGCACGTCCGCCGCGGACTGGGGTTCCGCACCGTCTGGCTCTCGCGCAACTACCCCGCCGATCCCCAGGACGCCCACTTCACCTTCGCCGATCTCCCCGTGCTGGCCCGGGAGAGCAAAGAGCACGGCCTCGATCAGCTCGTGCTCTGGGGCGTTCACGAGTATTTCCTGCTCCCCCTGCCGCCGTTCCACAAGCACCTCGGGGGCGACGAGGGGATGGTCCGGGCCGTGGCCGAGTGCAAGAAACTCGGGGTCGACGTAGCCCCGTTCATCAGCGTGTGCAACGCCCGGGAGAAGACCGCCGCCCGGTACGGCCTGAAGATCGCGGGCAATTACGGCTGGACGTACCACCCGGAGTTCATCCCCCGGTTCAATCCGCCCTACGCCGGGCTGATGCGGTGCGTGCAGATCAGCACGCGCCACCCGGTCTGGCAGCGGGAGGTGCTCGATTCGTGCAAGCGGCTGGTGGACATGGGCGTGCCGTCGGTTTCGTGGGACCAGTACTTCATCGAGCCTCCGGAGCCGAACGTGCTCTCGCTCACCCGGCAGATCCGGGAGCACTCCCGGCGGCGGGACCCGCAGTCGACGTTCTCCGCGGAAGAGCTCAACGCGATGGACGTCTCCTGCGACTACCTCGATTTCACCTGGAACTGGGACATGGCCCGGGACTGCCAGCCGGCCACGAGCGTCTTCCCCTCGCCGCGGATCAACTGGAACATCGACACCTCGGTTCTCGAGACCAAGACGGCCTTTGTTCAGAACCGCTACCTCAACGTGCAGCCGCGCAAGCCGGACGGGGCCAACGGCTCGGACCGGATCGCGGGCCATGCGGAGCTGAGCCGGGCGCTGAAAGAGTGCGCGAAGCTCCGGGCCCAATTCCTGCCGTATTTCGTCGACGGCACGCTGGTGGGCGATTGCGTGTTGACGGAGCCCTGCCCGGACGCGGTGATCGGCGCGTACGTCCTGCGCGGCGGGGGTGGCACTGGCGTGTCGCCAGTGCTGCGCCCGGGTCACGGGCAAGATGCCCGTGCCACGCACGGACCGCCGGGAGGGAGATCGACTCCCGACCCCCTTTCGCTCCTGGTGATCGTGCTCAACACCGGGCCGCGGCGGGCGATCGAGCTGGCCTGCGACCTGGGTCCGTGGGTGCCGTCGGCCTCGGGGAAGTACGCGGTGCGATGCTTCGACGGCCACGGCCGGCCGCTGCGCACGGCCGCGTCGGCTCAAGCCTCCGTCCGGCTGGTCACTGACCCGCTGGAATCCTTGGACTTCACGCTGTTTGAGATCGTGGGCCGGTAGAGAGCGGCGATGCCACCTGCCGAGAGCTTTTCTCTGGAGACCTGGGACTACGTCGCGTTTGCGGCGTACTTCGTGGGGCTGTCGCTGGTGAGCTACTGGGCGGGGCGCAAGGAGCGCGGGAGCGCCGAGGACTACTTCCTGGCCGGCAAGCGCCTGCCGTGGTACGTGGTGGGCGGATCGTTCATCGGCGCCAACATCAGCACGGAGCACTTCGTGGGGATGGTCGGCGCGGCGGTGGTCTACGGCGTGTGCGTGGCCATGTCCGAGTGGATGAACGTCGTGACGTTCTCGTTGTTGATCTGGTTCTTCATCCCGTTCCTGCTGGCCTCGAAGGTGTTCACCACGCCCGAGTTTCTCGAGCGGCGATTCAGCCCGAGCCTGCGGCAGATTTTCGCCGTGGTCACCGTGATCAGCAACGTCGTGGCCTTCCTGGCCGCGGTGCTCTACGGCGGGGCGCTGGCGATCCAGAAGCTCTTCGGCTGGGACCTCTGGCTGTCGATCGTGGTGTTGGGCGTGGTCGCCGGGGGCTGGGCCATCTACGGCGGGCTTTCCTCCGTCGCCTGGGGCGACCTGTTCATGGTCGTCGTGATGGTGCTGGGCGGAATCGTCGTGACGGTGGTGGGGCTGCAAGCCCTCGCCCCAGAGTCCCGCTCGCTGGTCGACGGCTTCCACGCGCTCTTGGAGCGGAACCAGGCGGCCGACGGGCCTTGGGCGGCGGGCGTTGCACAGCACGTCGGGCAACTGGCCGGCAGCGACGCCGCCGCGGGCTACAACCGCCTCTCCGTCTTCCAGCCCGCCACCCACCCCACCCATCCCTGGACCAGCCTCCTGTTGGGCATCCTCTCGGTGAGCATCTGGTACAACGTGCTCAACCAGTTCATGATCCAGCGGGTGCTCGGGGCGCGGAACAGCTACCACGCCCGGATGGGGATCGTCTTTGCCGGGTTCATGAAGGTCTTCCTGCCGGCGATCGTGGTCTTGCCGGGGCTGATTCTCTTCGCCCTGCGGCCCGACATCCTCATGCAGCCCTGGAAAGAACTCCGCTCCGCAGCCGATCAGGGGTACATCCACCTCGTGCAGTCCTTGGTCCCCGTCGGGCTGCGAGGGTTGTTCCTGGCGGCCCTGTTCGGGGCCATCCAGTCTACCGTCAACTCGGTGCTGAACTCCACCGCCACGGTGATCACCTTGGACATTTATCACAGGGTGTTCAACCCCAAGGCCACCCAGAGGCAACTGGTGCGGATGGGCGTGGTCTCGTCGACCGTCGTGCTGGCCGTCGCGATCCTCCTGGGCGGCATGATCGGACAGCTCGGCGAGAGCCTGTTCGTCTACATCCAGTCGCTCTACGCCTTCTTCGCACCGCCCTTCGCCGCCGTGTTCCTCCTGGGGATCCTTTGGCGGCGGATCAACGCCGACGGCGCCTTGCCGGCAATCGTGCTGGGCTTCCTCTTCGGGATCGGGATGAAGCTCCACGTGCAGTGGATGGACTCCCGGCCGGACTGGGCGGATTGGGCCTTCTTCCTCCCGGCGGCAGCCGCCGCCTCGGACTTTTGCGCTCGGCGGTTCTGGAGGCGGGCCGGCACCGGCGGGGCCGCGGTCGGCCTGGTCCTGAGCGTGCTCTGCGGGATCGTCATGACGGTCTCGGTCCACGGGGGCGAAGGCCGCGCCGCCTGGATCGAGCCCTACGCGAACCAGTCGATCATCAACTGGCTGTTCTGCGTGCTGGTGTGCATCGGCGTCAGCCTAGCCACGCCGCCCCCCCGGCCCGAGCAGATCACCGACGAGGTCACCGTCAACTGGCGCAAGCTCAACCTGTTCGACAACCTCGGCCGGCACTGGTACACGAGCGTGACCCTGTGGTGGGGCCTGTTCGTCGTCGCGATCCTGGCCCTGCTGGTGTTCTTCTCCGGCATGGTCTTCCCTGCGGTCGGCGCGGGTGGGTAGTGGGGAAGGTGGGGCTTCGCCCTACGGGCTCGACCCACCCTACGGGCTTCCCCGCGGTCGGCGCGGGTGGGTAGTGGGGAAGGTGGGGCTTCGCCCTACGGGCTCGACCCACCCTACGGCTCGACCCACCCTACGGGCTACGGCCGTCAGTCGTTCCACGCACTGCGGGCCGCGCCCCGGGAGGGCCCAAGGCCGAGGCAGGCCAGCGCGGTGCCGGCCGCGGCGGTCAGCGGGATGGGCCGGTCGACGACCCGGCCCGCCGCCACCCCCGCCCCCAGCGCCAGCATCCACACGCGCCGACAGCCCTCGTCGGCGCCCTCGTTCGTGTAGAAGTCGCTGTGGTGCACGAACCCGCCCTGCCCGGGGCGGTCCAGCTCCCGGCCGTGGTCGGGAAGGACCACCAAGACCGTCCGGCCGCGATACGCCCCGAGCGTCTGCGTCGTGGCTCGTGGTGCCCGAGTCCTGCTGCCATGCGCAAAACTGCTCGTCGAGCCACTGCCGGGCCGGGCAAGGCATTCCAGGCCGCCTGGTCCACGGCGACGAACAGCTCCCCGGTCTTCTGGGCCTGCTCGGCCAGCGTGGCCCGGTAGTGGAGCAGGTTCATCGGCGCGAAGGTGAAGACGACCGGGAGGCTCGCGAGGATCGCCCGGCAGGAGTCCTTCTGGGCATCCGTGAGCTTGGCGTTGGGATCGAGGTAGTCGACGCGGGCATAGACGGTCGGGTCCACCTCCCCGAGGAGCCGGCCGGGGGGCGGGTTCTTCGCGGTGTCCGTTGGCGCGGTGATCTCGCGGGGCCGGACCTCGCCGGTGGTCACGTCGACCGACCGCTCGCGGATCTCGCCGCCCCAGGCCGCGAAAATCTCCTCGTACGCCGGCACGGAGGAGCGATCGAATTGGGCGGCGAGCCGGGCCAGCATCTGCGTGGCCTTCTGCTCCCCGAGGGCCGAGAGCCTCGGGTCGGCGGCAATGGCCTTCTCGATCGTTCCCCGCGACTGCTGCCGCACCAGCCCGTAGATCAGCGAGTTCGATATCACGCTGACCTGCTGCCGCTTGCCGTCCACCGTCACCTGGACTTCCGGCAGCGGCCTCATCGAGAAGGGCGAGATGAAGATCCCGCGGAGGATCGGGAAGCCGAAATCCATCTCGACCTCATCGCCTCGCTCCTTTTCGATTGCATGACGCGGTTTCGTGCCCTCCGCGATGCATTCTACCCAGCGCGAGGCGACGGCGGTGTAACGTGTTTGTAACAGGTGCGTCAATCCAAAGGAGCGAGGAACCCGCCCCCTTCGGGCGCCTTGACCACGACGGGCTTCGGCGCCGCGACCTGCTCGCCGGTGATCTGGTGGATGGCCCAGGCGCAAGCGACGTGGAGCCAGGGGTCCGTGTCGGCCGACTCGTAGGGCTTGCGCAGCACGTCGACCGCCGCGGCGGCCTTGAGCCGGCCGAGGCTCACGGCGGCCATCTGCCGCACCGCGCTCGCGTCCTTATTGTTGGCCACAACGCCGGCAAGGCTTGCGCTGGCTGGACGATCGGCCACAAACCCCAAGGACCACAGGGCGGCCGCGCGCAGCCGTTCCTGCTTGGTTGCCCCGAACCACGGCGGCGCCATCGGAGGCGGTGGTGGAGGCTTGGGAGTGAACCGCAGCAGCAGCGCCTGCGACTCGCGGCAGCGGAGGATGCCCAGGGCCTGAATAAGCTGCTCCAGCCGCTCGTAGATGGCGGTCACCTCCAAGGCTGCCGGAAACGCCTCGTCCGGGGTGCCACGCCCGTCCAGTGCCTCGGTTCGATTCGTCTCGCGGATCGCCTTGTCGAGGATCGCCTTGGTGGTCTCGGGCACGGCGAGCCGGCGCAGGGCCCACGCCGCGGCGATGCTGACCTCCCCGACCGGGCACTCCAGCAATTCGACCAGCCGCGGCGCGGCCGGCTTGTGGTCCAAAGCGCCCAGGACCATCGCCGCCTGCTCCAGCCCGCGGGTCCTGCGGCCGGCGAGCATGGCCATGGCCGCCTGGCGGACCGCCGGCCCCAGCGCGGCGGCCGGCGCCCGCTCGACCAGCGCGTCGGCCGCGTAGACGCGCACCGCCGGATGCTCGTCGTCGAGCATTTCGGCCAAAAGCGTCATCGCCTCCGGAGTGCGGCGGCCAAAGAGCAGCTCGGCCGCCAGGCGGCGGACGTTGGCGTCGGCACTGCCCATCAGCCCGCGGAGCATGGGCATCGCGACGAGGTTGGCGTCGATCTGGACAATCCGGCCCAGGGCGACGGCGGCCACGGCCGGCTCCGGATCGCCGGCGAGCTCGATAAGGAGGGTCTGCGCCGGCACGCCGCGATGCCGAGCCAGGAGCATCGCCGCGGCCAGCCGGCCGACGGTTCCCGCCGGCGACTTGTCGGCCGCCAGGGCCTTCGCCTCGCTCTCCCATCCCTGGGGACGAATGGCCCCCAGGGCACCGGCCGCCTTGAGCCGCAGCTCGGGCGAGAGCCTCGGGTCGCGGAGCAGGGAGAGCAAGGGGGGAACCGCCCGGACCTCCCCCGCGGCCAGAACGCCCGCGATGGCCAGCACGCGGGGCACCTGGCCGGCGCGGGGGTCGTCCAGGCGACGAAGCCACTCTTCCCGCACCGGGGCGAAATTCCATCGGGCCAAAAGGGGCTCGACGACCTGGGCCATGTCCACCGGGTCGGCGGCGGCGTGTTTGAACAAGATCGGCGCCGCCTCCCGGGCGTCGAGCACGCCCAACGCCCGGGCCGCCGCCAGCCGAACCACGGGGTGCTGGTCCGGGGCATCGAGGGCCTCGACCAGGTGCGGGACCGTGTCGGCCAGGTCCGGCCTGCCCCGCCGGTGTGCCTCCGCGATCGCCTCGGCCGCCTGGCGCTTCAGGTCGGCTTCCGGCCGCTTCAGCGCCTCCAGCCACAGCGATTTCAGCCTTGGCGAGAAGCGTTTGTCGACCGGCGGCGACGGGAGCGCCGGATCGAGGTCCATCGCCGAGTCGAGCTTCACGGCGTGCGCGGTCCGGCCCGGCCCGGCCAGGGCCACCGCGGCCAGGCAGCCGGCCAGCCATCGCCCGAGGTGCCGAGTTTTCGCCTTCGGTTGCGCCATGGGGGTTACTCCGGCCGGGTGAGGCGCCACGTCTGCACGCCGAGCACGGCCAGGCACGCGACGGTCGCGGTCGAGAGGATCCACCAGTTGGCCGGCACCAGCCGGTACTGCTCGAAGCCGGAGACCTCCAGGATCGTCAGCGCGGCGGCCAGGGGATTGGCGACCAGGGCCGCCTCGACCAGGGACGGTCCGAAGGGGGCGCCGCGCCCCAGCCAGAAGAGCATGGTCCCGCCGTAGAAGGCCAGCAGGAGGCCGTAGGCCGTGATCGTCGCGGGCGCCGTGCGGCGGAAGAAGCTGCTGACCGTTGCGCTGAAGATCAGCGAGAACACCGCGGCCAGAACCAGGCAGACGATCACGTAGGAAATCTGGTGGGTCAGCGCGGGCTTGATCCAGATCATCACTCCGTAGCCGGGCAGGGTCGCAAGGAGGATCAAGAACAACGGCCAGATCACGCTCAGCAGCTTGCCGCGGAGGATGCACCCGGCCGACAGCGGCGTCATGCGCAAAAGCGACCAGCTTCCGGTCTCGTGCTCGGAGCTCAGCAATCCGGCGGCGAGGCTGGGCGTGACGACGACGATCAGCGCGCCCTGGAGCATGACCATGATGGCCCCGATGGTTTCCACGCTCCAATCGATCGTGCCCAGGGTTGCGGCGTAGGTCAGGCCCAGGGAGACGAGCGCGCAGGCGGCAACCAGGCGGAGCATCCAATGGGAGCGGCCGAAGCGGCGGCTGCGGAACTCCTTGACGATCACGGGGTTGACCAGCGGCCCGATCGCCCGCTTGCGCCGCTGCGGGTCGACGACGAACCAGAGCCGGCGAAGCCGGCGAGCGGAGGCCGGCCGATCGTCGGTCATCAGGCCCGGCGGGCGGGGACGATCGAACTTCGTCTGCTTCAGCCGCAGCACGGTGTCGAGGGCCAGAAGCGAAGTCAGCCCCAGAGACAAGAGCACGTGGCGCAATGCTGCGCCGGCGGTGGAGACCAAGCCGTGGGAGATGGCGTCGCGATGCCCGAGGACCTCCATCACCGCCGCCACCGGCGAGAGGCAGCGGAGCCAATCGGCCGCGGCGGCCAGCCGGACGTGCGGGGTGCCGCGCAGGAAATGGTCGGGCAGCAGGGCTATTCCGCCCACCAGGAGCACCAGCCCGTAGGTGACCCGCAGGGCACCGTCGGTCGAGCTGGCCCGGACGCTGACCCACAGCCCCAGGACGCAGCACTGCAAGGCGGCCAGCGTCAGGAGCGCATACAGGGGGAGCAGGTCGCCGGTCAGGGAGATCCCGCCCATGGCGTAGCAGGCCGCGGCGGGCGGGAAGCTCATGGCCAGGAAGAGCATCGCGAACGCGAACACGCCGGCGAGCTTGCCGAAGTAGATCGACCAGGAGGTCATCGGCGTGCTGAACAGCAACCCGAGCGTGCCCCGGGATTTCTCGCGGACGAAGCTCGCGGCGGGAACCGCCGGCACCAGGGCCAGCAGGCAGGTCAACAGCCCGTAGCCGAAGAGGCTGAACACCTCCTGGGACCGGGCCCCGGACAATCCGACCCGCCCTTCGCTCGGCCAGCGCAGGAGGACCGGCAGCATGCAGGCCAACGCCGTGCCGACCTGCATGGCCAGGGCCTTTCGGGTCCGCAGGACGCCGACCAGCTCGCGCTGGACCACGGGATTCATCACGGCGCACCTCCGCTGCCGCGGGCGCTCGAAGGAGCGGGGGCCGGCGACGCCTCTTCCCGGCGCATGACCGAGAGGAAGGTGTCCTCGAGATCCATGGGCACTTCGCGGAACTGGCTGGGGCCAACCCCCTCGGCGACCAGCGCGGCCAGCAGGTTGGCCCGGTCCTGGTCCGACTGGCTGGCGCGGAACCGGACGATGGCCTCGGCCGGGGAGGCGGCGATTTGGGCGTCGTCGCCGACGTGGCGCCGGATGAGCGCGGCCGCGGCGTCGATCCGGTCCGCCGACACGAGCTGCACTTCCACCAGCGAGCGCTCGCTGAGCGTGCGGAGAATCTCCTCGAGGGTTCCGAACGCGCGAAGCCGGCCGCGGACGAGGATCGCCACCCGGTCGCAGATCCGCGAAAGCTCCGGGAGGATGTGGCTGGTGACGATCAGCGTCTTGCCCATGGCGGCCAGGCGCAGCAGAAGCTCGCGCATTTCGATGCGGGCCTTGGGGTCGAGGCCCGTGCCCGGCTCGTCGAGGATGAGGATTTCCGGGTCGTGGAGCAGAGTTCGGGCAATTCCCACCCGCTGCTTCATGCCGAAGCTGAGCACCTCCAGGAACCGATCGCGGAAGTCGGTGCAGCCGGCGGTCTCCATCACGGCGTCGATGCGCTCGGCCCGCTGCCGCCGGGGCATGCGGAACGCGGCGCCGAAGAAGTCGAGGTACTCCTGCACCCGCATGTTGTCGTAGTACCCGAAGACGTCCGGCATGTATCCGACCAGCCGCTTGATTTGCCTGGCGTCGCGGACGCAATCGGCCCCGGCGATGGTTGCCGAGCCGCGGGTGGGGCGCGCCTGGCCCGCGAGGATCCGGATCGTCGTCGTCTTGCCCGCCCCGTTCGGACCGATCAGGCCGAGAATGTGGCCGCGGTCCAGGACGAGCGACAGGTCGTCCAGGGCGGTCAGCGTGCCGTACTGCTTCGTCAAGTGGCTGGTGACGAGGACGGGCGGACTCATGATGTTGTGCGCCTTCCCGTTCAGGGTTTCAGGGTATGCCCGGCAATCTCCAGCTCGACTTCTTCGATCTTCCAGACCAGCGAGGACTTGTCGACGATCGTCCACTGCTCGACGTCGCCCACGGCGATCCCCACGCGCAGGCCGCCCCCGGGGTCGAGCCGGAGGGCCTCGGGGCGGTCGAGCGAGAGCCGGTGGGTGCCGATCGGGCCGCTGAGGCGGGCCAGGGAGATGAGTTCCTGGCCGGATACGCCGAAAACCTCGACCTGCCGCGAAGGGGCGTTGATGGTAAGCGACAAGCCTGCCCGAGTGACACGCAAGGGGAGCACTTGCGGCGGGCAGCGGAACCGCAGCATCGTGCGCGCGCCCTGCGGCAGCGGCCCCATCCACGCGCCCTCCTGCCGGTTGTAGGCCGCGGAAGGGCTGAACTCGCCGGGCCAGGTGACGCTCTCGTAAGAGAGCAGCGGCGAGGGGATGAGCACGTCGACGTCGGGCGCCGTCGGCTCGAGCTCCAGCGGAATCGCCACCAGGGCCCCGCCGACGCGCTCGAGCCCTTCGGACAGGCGGAAGCCCGCCTCCAGCGGCGCGGCCCAGGCCAGCACGGCCGGCTCCGCGCGGTACCGCCGCCGGGCGGCCGGCTGGTCCAAGAGCTCCCGAGCCAGCGACTGCATCCACCGCTGGCGGTCGTCAATCAGGGCCCCGGGCGCCACCTGGCCCGGGGCCAGGACATCCGCCGGGCCGCCGGTGAAACGCCCGTCCCGCTCCATGCGCAGTGCCAGGTTTCGCCCCAGGCCGCTCGTGAGCACCGGGTCCCGGACGTCCTCCAAAGGCCCGGCCTCGAGCGTCCCGGTCAGGCCGCCCGGACCGAGGGTGGCCAGAACCCGAATCGGAGCATCCCGCAGGCTACGCGCCCAACGGAGCGTCGCGGTCCGCATCCCGGCGGGCACCGCCAGGTTCTGCCATTGCCACCGGTCGAGGTCGGTCCAGACCATGCGGCGGGTCGTTCCGCCCAGCCCCGTCATGTCCAAACCGACGATTCCGCCGCGCTGGGCGCCCAGGGGCAAGTCGGCCGGCTGCTGATGGTAGATCCCCATCAAGCCCCGGACGCGGACCTCGTTGACCGCCGGGTCCACGTCGACCCGCTGTGCCACGGCGACCGTGTCCGGTACGGAGGTCCTCGTGGCGTGTCCGGCCGCCGCCAACCCGGCCGCCGCGCCCGCCGCCAGCACCGGGCCGATCCACGCCAGGCGCTCCAGCTTCCCCCGCCGCGCGAGCCACAGGCCCGACAGCACCAGCGCCACACAGAATCCCCCGAGTATGCCAACCACGGTGCGCCGGCCGACGATCTGGTAGCCGATCTGCTCCGCGACGAACTGATCGAGCGTCTCCGTATTCGGGCCTGGCGGCTCCGTAACCTGGAGGAACTCGATGGCCAGTTCTTTCAGTTCGTCGGTCGGCAAGGGGAAGCCGTCGTACCTGAAGTCTTCCGGGGAGGACGGGAAAAAGCGTCCGGGCGCCCGGCCGGGGCTCGCCTTCGCCACCGGGGTGGCCGGCAGCTCCTCCGGCAGCGAAGCCTCGGGCGTGCGCGACCTGATCCATGCCCGGGCGCCAAGCGTCGTGACCAGCACCCGCCCCGCTCCCACCGGCAGCCACATCGCCGCCGGCCAGCCGTTGACCGTGTAAGACACCGCGACGTCCTCGGGGATCACGCGGACCAGTTCCACGGGGACGTCGAAGCGGCGTTCCCGAGGGGTGCGTTCTCCGGGCCCGGGGCGAAACCTCTCGATGTCCACCCGCGTCAGACCCACCCGGTCCACCACGTGACACCGCCACCGATCGCCCAGCAGGAGCGACACCGTGGCCGGGTCGACCCGATCGAGCATGATCCACAGGCTCCCGCCGCCGTGAAGCCACCGGCGAGCCGCCGCCCAGCCGGGCGCGTCGCCGGCCACGCGATCGCTGCACAGGACGAGCTGATCGAGGCCCTCGAGCAGCTCCTCGCTCGGCGGCAGCGGTGCGGTGTACAGGTTGGCCACCGCCGGGTCCTTCCCGGCCACCAGACGCGCCACGGCAAGCACGTCGCGCTGCTCCCCCGAATCCGCGTCGGCCAGGACCCCGGTCACCGGCCGCTGCTGCACGATCGGCAGTATCCCCTCGTGAAAGAGCTGGCCCAACGGACTCTTGATCGTCGAGCCGTCCGACAGGTCGGTCAGCAGGCACCGGGTTCCCACGGGGGTCTTGTCGGGGGGGAGGGTCAACGGAGGAAGGACCGGCTGCCACGACCTGCGTTCGGCCCGCGCCGGCACCCACAACACCCGCGAGTATTGCAGCCCCGGCTGGCCCTCGAAGGACATCGACGAGAGCAACTCGACGGGCCGGTCGGTCGGGTTCGACACGGTGACGCCGACCATGCCCCACGTCCCCGGCGCGTAGCGATGGATCCCGGCCAGGCCGTCCAAGACGACGTACCCCGGCCGCTCCGGCTCCGCCGCCTCGGCCAGAAGCATCGCCAGGGGGATGATCCAGTGCATGGTCCAGCTCGCAGGGATTCCACAGTCGAGCAACAGCAGTCGAGCAACAGCAGTCGAGCAACAGCGAGCAACAGAGGGCTAGTCTAGTCAAGGCCGTCCGGCAGTGCAAGCGCCCGCCGGCAATGCGGCGTCTGGCCCGCGTCTCTCACCGTCGTAGGACGGGTTGCCAACCCGTCCTCATACGGGATGGGTTGCCAACCCGTCCTACAGAAGCACCTTGTGGCCCGCTTTCCTACCGAGAAATCGCCGGAATCGCCCTCTTCGTGGCGCCGAGGGACTACCGCCTCTGCCGAAGGGGAAGTACAATCTCGCGTGGCCCTGCTCGACGCGCTCGGGGACTAGGCTTGCACGGGCGTCACCCTCGAGCCCGAGCACGACTCCCAGAAGATCGACGTCCTGCTGGACTACCCGGGCAGCTCGGGCAACCCCAGTTCGCGGCGGACGCGGTTGGCTTCGTCCAGGCTGATGTTATAAATGTAAATGGAATACCCCGCCATGGCTACCGGCCGGAAGCGCTCGAAGTACGCATATTCCCGCGATCGATCGTGAAGACGGTTTACGCTCACCGCGTACCAGCCGGGCCGGGGGCCAAGGATCAAGGCGGGATGCGGGGGTGGGACCGAGTCCGGCCCAGGGGGAGGCGCAACAATGGGCTGGCCCAGCGTGGTTTGGACGCCGGTGGTCATCTCCACGGCAAAGGCCATGGGGCGCGCCTCGGGGTGGCGATCGAGCCAGTGCCTCAGCAACAACAGGTCTTGTCCCCAATCGGTGTTGCTGTGCGAAAGGTACTTGTGGCCGCCGCGCGGTCCCCCTGCCAGCTCGTTGAAGTAAGACAGGTTGTGAGGATACGCGCTTAGGCTGCTCACGGCCGACCAGGACAGTCCCACCGTGACGATCGCCGCGATGGGCCAGTGTCGCTTCGGGAGGGCCCGCGCGACGCTGCTCGCCCAAACAAAGGCGAAAGGGAAGATCGGCAGCACGTAACGCATGAAAAGATTAATAGCGGTCTGCGAGCTGACCAGCGCCAGCACGGCGGCCGCTGGCGCCAGCAGGACGAGTTCCTGCGCCAACGTGGCCCCATAGCCTCTCACGAGCAGGCGCACCAGCAGCGATAGAAAGATCAACAGCCATGTTCCCAGAGGAACCTTGATCGCCAGGGCATACAGATAGTAGTACCACCAGCCGCCCGCACGCCACTCGCCCGCCAAGAACGACCACCACGGCCGTTCGAAGTCCAGTTTCTGGCGATCGATGCCCAGCACGTAATTCCTGGGCAGGGGGACGGGAATGCGCCCCAGCCAAGAGCCGGCAAAGCGGTTCGCCGTCGGTTGCGCATCGCGCGGGTACGCCGCCTGACCGGAAAGCGCACAACTCACAAATGCGTAGTCCCCCAACCGCTCTCCAGAGCCTTCAAAACCGTAGCCCAAGTTGATCACGTAGACCCCCAAGGCATACGCAAAGGCCAATTGGGCGAACTGGCCGGCCAGGTCGCGAGGCGAGCGGTACGCCCGCTGCGCGATGCGGATCGCCAGCCACAGGACAAACCACAGGGGAGGCAGTACGAGCCACGTGAATTTGGTCAACTGCGCCAGCCCGAAGAGCATTCCCGCCACGATCGCGCCGCGCCAGGAGGGCGAGGCGATCCAGCGGCTATAGGCAAAGCACGCCGCCGCACCCATTGCGGCGGCGCCAAGGTCGGGCGTGATCAACTGCGCATTCCCGAGGATGTTCGGGCAGGTACACCAGAGGGCCGCTGCCAGCACGCCCGACGCCTCGCCGTAGAGGCTCCGCGCCCAGCGATAACAAACGTACCCGCCCAGGACCGTCCACGGCAGGCACGCCCAGCGAGCCCAGGTGAACATCTCCAGCGCCCGCGCCTTATAGACGCGGATAAAGTCCAGCCCAAGGGAGAACTCCGGGCGATAGATGGGGTGGGCGTAGAATGCTTCCCACTCGATGTCCGGATCGACCGCCACGACCGGCAGCGCGGCGACCATGCGCACAAGCGGCGGGTTGACCTTGTAGAGCGTGAACTGGCCGAACTTCCAATGGCTTACCCCGGCGGGCAGGTGGCCCACCTCGTCCACGACCGGGCTGTGTACGACGGCCCCCCACGCAACCAACAGGGCATGGAGCGCCAGGAGACACGCTACGCACAATCCGCTCCACCTGCGCCGCATGGCTTCCCCTTGTCGCGGCGCGGTCGGAGACCCGCGCCGAGCGCACGCTTTGCGCCCGCCTCGCGCAATCTCGTTGCGATCAACGACCCGCCGCCAGGCGCCTTAACGCCGGGACCACTTCCGGTTCCTGGCCCGTCTCTTGCGCGCGAAGCTCGTCATCCGTCTTGAATTGGTAGATCGTGTATTCCGACCCCAACACGGTCAGCTTCCTGGAAGGGAGCGGACTCAGCAGGCGCCCGGCCTCGGCCCGGGCCGCCGCCGAAACTCGCCTGTCGCGCTCGATCGCCACCGCCAGGATGGTAACTTTGCACGCGTTGTCCGGCTGCATCAGGTAGATGAAAGCCCTCCAGCCCCTCTTCTTCTCATCGGACAAGCGCGGCTCGCTGGCGACCCGCGCATGGAGGTCAACGGCGTACGCTTGGAGCTTCTCCATGTGCCGGACAACGTCTGCGGCGCTCGCGAAGTGCCCCGCTAGCCACCAGCTCGCGCAGATCGCGAGCCTGTTGGCGAGGCTCGACTGGGTATTCTTCGGCGCCTTAGGGTCAAGCGAGCGCCGGAGCGATGCCTCCACCCTGTCGCGCTGCCTCTGAAAGGCGCGTTCCGCGAAGTCCTCGAGGAACCGCGCGCGCTCTGTTTCGCCCATCGCAGGCAGCACGCCCTGCTGGAGCCGGAGCACCCGCGGGTTGCTCAGGCACTGCTGGAGATCGACCTGTGGTGGCATGGCGTCGCCGCTGAAGTCGACCCACTCCCCGTAGTTCTCCTCGTGGTACAGGCCCTTGATAAGGTCTTCCACCGATTCGGACTGCACAGCTACCAGGGTTTCCCTGAGTCTCCGCACTTTGGCCGGCGTGCCGTGGTAGCTCGTCTGCGCGGGGTTCAGGCCTTGACGGGGCGGCCAGATCCGCCGGTACAAGACCAGCAAGGCCCCCGCCACCAGCACGGCGCACACCAGGGCCCAAGGGAGCCAGCGATAACGCCTAAGTCCACCCTTGCGCGAAAAGCCTCCGTACCGCGTCACGGCTTCGGTACCCAATATACCTGGATATCGTCGGGGTTCTCGTACGTAAAGAACACCTGGTACTTCTTGCTTTCACAGAACTTTTCGTCGCTCTCGTCCAGCCACGGAATGCCAAACCACCAGTTAACGTGCGCTACGAGGCGGGCGTGCTCTGTGTTCATGGCTAACGTGGCGTACTGTACGTATTCACGATTCCAGTCGTCGTTTCCGATGTATTGCGGTTTGTTGACCCAACACGATTGGTAGTTTAGAGCATAGGACCAACAGTTGAAGTTCTGTTGGTTGCTGATTGCGATTGGCAAAGCACTCAACCCCAAATAGTCGGTATAGTACCAGTACCAATAGGCGTCAATGTTGGTTTCGGTGACATACACCGGATCCTCGAGGTCGCCATTACGCGACCCTAGTCTCGGAATGCTGTAAGCAACATGGTAATGGTCGAAGTAACGGGAGCCCTTCTGGGTTCTATGGGCGCTGTTGCCGCAGGCCTGATCGTCGTTGTAATGCGAACACTCACTACTGAGGAGCGACAGCACGACAGTGTAGTTCTGGTTGTTCTCGCGGATGTGCACCGACCAGTTAACCGCGAAAGCCAAAGGGGCGCCGCTTCCCACACTAACGACGAGCAGCGCGAAAACAAACGTCACGACAGGGCGAGTCTTGGACATCTCTCGTTCCTCCTTTTCGCTTACGAGCGGAGACAACAAACTACCTACTCTCTCCAGGTATTGTCCGGCAACGCCACTCCGCACTCCCGACGGCGCCGTTCGCCGCTGGCAAGAGCGCGGTGCGGCCCAAGAAGTGACACGGGAAGAAAGCGGGACGCTGCCGTGAGCAACAGAATCCGCCGCAGGACGCGGACCACGTCGTAGCCCGCCAGTCTTCTGCCGCGAATCCAGCCGCACGCGCCCATAGGTCCGCCTCCCGGAGGCAAGGGCAATTCGACCGGCAAACCTGGAAACCCCGAACTGGGCCGTTCCGATAGAACGCGTTCAGTCTATAGCCGCTCGCTTGCGGCTGTCAATCCCCCGCATGCGAATTCTTGAAAATCTGGTGGAAAACGTCAACGTTTCCACCGTGCAAGCGGTCACAAGATTGCCCAATCCCCCCCCTTTTACCAAGTCCATGCTCCCCGGGGGTCAAGAGCGACCGCCCGCCTTACAGCTCCTTGATCCGCAGGTCCTTGAAGCGGAGCTTGAGCTCGTCGCTGGAGTGGATCTGGAGCCCGATCATGCCCCGGATGCCCACGTTGATCTTCTTGTGGTCCGCGTCGTCCAGCACGCCGGCGCCGTCGTAGTCGACCACGGTCACGCCGTTGAGGACCGACTTGATCTTCAGCCCCTTGGCCGTAATCTCCATGTCGTTCCAGCCCGGGGGCTGATCGGCGTAGAAGAACTTGAACCCGGGAACCGGCTCGTTGGAGAGCCAGCGGTGCGGGCCCGGGCCCTCGTTCCACAGCTTGCCGGTCAGCTCGGGATTCGGCGGGTTGATGTCGATCTGCGGGCCCTCCATCCAGCCGGTCTGGGCGTTGTAGCGGCTGCGGATCTGGATGCCGCTGTTGCCCCGCACGCCCCGCTCCACCTGGATGCGAAGCCTAAGCACGAAATCGCCGTACTCCTTCCTGGTCGCGAGCATGATGTAAAAATGCTCCGGGTGGCCGATCGTGTTGGCCAGGAGCGTGCCGCGGTCCACGGTCCAGGCCGTGGCCGCCTCCTTGCGGTCCTTCGGCAGGCAGTTGACCGTCCAGCCGGAGAGCGTCTTGCCGTCGAACAGGGAGACGAACCCTTCCTCGGCCGCCGGGGCGGGCCCCAAAACCACGAGGACAAGGACTGTCGTAAGGCCAATGCGTAAGGAAGCGCTCATCGAGATTACCTCCCGCCGGGGTGTACCTGTGCCATCCTGCCCGCTGTCCAGGCACGATTATCGCCACCCCAACGGCGCCCTGCAAGGCATGGACGGCTTAGCAGCCCGTTGAAAAACCTGGCTGGGGTGGCTGGTGGCTGAGCGGAGCGAAGCCCCAGCGG
>Ga0315290_10000374_pt1 | contig 28868 bp, 24 predicted proteins | sample YL17G12_0_MG_FD_203627 | JGI IMG/M metagenome (GOLD analysis project Ga0315290, IMG submission 203627) | Sediment microbial communities from Yellowstone Lake, YNP, Wyoming, USA - YL17G12_0 | ecosystem: Environmental > Aquatic > Freshwater > Lake > Sediment | place: USA: Wyoming | collected... | reverse complement strand
GGCGCTGGTGCGAAAATTGGCGGAGCGCTATGGGCACCATCCCGCTCTCAAGATCTGGCACATCAACAACGAGTACGGTTGTCACATCAGCGAATGCTTCTGCGATGTTTCGACGCAGAGGTTCCGCCAATGGCTTGAGAAGCGCTACCAGACCATTGAAGCGCTCAACGATGCCTGGGCCACCTCCTTCTGGAGCCAACGCTACGATGATTGGGATGAGATCAACCCACCGCGTCGCGCACCCACGTATGCGAATCCCACCCAGCAGCTTGACTGGCGAAGGTTCTCGTCCGACAGCCTGCTGGAACTGATGGAAATGGAAAAAGCTATCCTGCGTGAATTGACGTCGGATATTCCAGTGACCACCAACTTCCTCGGCTTTTGGAAATCAACTGATCAATGGAAATGGTCCAAGCGGGAAGATGTCATTTCCGTTGATTCCTATCCAGACCCGGCAGAATCACTATCCGGAAGCGCTGCATCTGCCATGCTGGGGGACCTTGTGCGATCACTGGGTAACGGGTACCCCTGGTTACTTATGGAGCAGGCTCCCAGCGCGGTCAACTGGCGAAGCCAGAACGCTCCCAAGCGTCCCGGTCAAATGCGACTGTGGAGTTTGCAGTCCGTGGTGCGCGGTGCAGGGGCGATCATGTTTTTCCAATGGCGGGCGTCGAAGGCGGGTGCGGAAAAACATCACAGCGGTATGGTTCAACACGGCGGAGTAGAAAGATCGCGGGTCTGGGATGAAGTTGTCTCTCTCGGGAATGATTTGAAACACCTCGACGCATTGCTTCACTCCCGGGTAATGGCAGATGTTGCAATCATGCTGGATTGGGAGAACTGGTGGGCGCTCGAACTGGATTCCAAACCTTCGATGGATCTGAAATTCCATGAACAACTCACCCGGTACTTTGAGTCGTTGTTCCGCTCGAATATCACAACCGATTTTGTCCACCCCGGCGACAACCTGACGCCCTACAAACTGGTCATCATCCCCAACCTCTACCTGGTGCGCGCCGACCACGCAGAAAACATCGCCAGGTATGTTGAACAGGGTGGGACCGTGCTGATGTCTTTCTTTAGCGGTATTGTGAACGAGAATGAACATATCTGGTTGGGGGGTTACCCTGCGCCGTTTCGCCGCATGCTGGGGCTGTGGGTGGAGGAGTTTGTCCCGGCCGCGGATGGAGAGATGAACACACTGCGGTTCGCGGATGGAACGGAGACGGCTAGCGATTTGTGGGGAGAGGTCATCCACCTGGAAGGCGCGGAAGCACAGGCGTCGTTCCAAGAAAACTATTTTGCGGGCAAACCGGCGCTGACGCGCCATCGCTTTGGCAAGGGTACCACCTATTATCTGGGTACGCGCCTCAAAGCGGATGACATGCAGAGAGTGTTCGAGCGCGCCTTCCAGGATGCAGGTATAAGCCCGGCACTGACTGCCCCTGCCGGTGTTGAGGTGATCCGCCGAACAGGTGAAAACCAATCGTTTCTATGTATCCTGAACCATCTCCCCGAACCAGTTAAAGTCGATCTGAAGGATTATTCCGGAACAGATCTGCTGACAGGTCAATATCTGGAAGCACAAGTGTCAATCGAGTCTTTTGGCGTACGGATCCTGGCATTGTAAACGAAAGTATTGCTTATGTTCAACAAAGATAACATTGTCCCGCATGTATATAACATCTGGGACGGACAAGACAAGCCTTTTTACAAAGCGAATACCCTCAAAGAGTATGAGGAAATGTGTTGGAGTACCATATGTGTGTTTAATGTAGTGGAACCAACGCTCACTGTTTATAAAGCAAAAAGGAAGAATATCGGAATTGGGGTGGTCATCCTGCCAGGCGGGGGATATACGGCAGAGGCAATCTACCCAGAAGGACATGATGTTGCAAAAGTTCTGGCTGATCGAGGCATCACCGCGGCGGTTTTAAAGTACCGGTTGCCCAACCCGCAAACATCCGATCAGCCTAATTTGGTGCCCATCTCGGACGCAAGAAGGGCGATCAAGCTGCTCAGGCAGATGGCTGAAAAGTATGGGATCTTTAAAAACGTTGGGGTACTCGGTTTTTCAGCAGGCAGCCACCTGGCAACGGTTACCAGCCTCTGGAAAAGCACCGAGGCGGCAGAAAACCCCGATTTTTCAGCGCTGATGTATGGGACAACAAACCTCTCGGATGAAAACCTGAAATGGATGGAAGAGACATTGTATTTCAGGAAATTGACGGCTGAGGAACTTACTCAAAACTGCCTGCTCGATCTGGTTACGGAGGAAACACCCCCAACATTTTTAGTGCATGCATACGATGATGATGTGTGCAAAGTTGAGGAAAGCACCCTTTACGCCCAAAAGCTTTTCGAACACAATGTGCTGGTGGAAATGCATTTATTCCCCAAGGGAGGTCACGGATTTGGAATTGGCAGAAAGAAGGATGGAACGGATCAATGGGTGCAATTATTTGTTAACTGGGTAAAATCAAACATCGTTTAAGAAAAAGTGGCAGTAAGGAAAACACCTGACAGCGCTGAAGAATCCATACTTTGTTCGCAGATGTGTGCGCTTCTGCAGAAGGAGGAGAATAAAATAATCCGCCCGGAAAGCGGATTTTTGCACGTCCCAAAACAGACTCATATCGCTGTTGTTGACCTGAGAGGATCTCATTTGGATCCAATGCTTAAGTGGGTACTTATTCAGATCTATTCTTTAAAGGTAGATAGTAATAATAAACGACTTGCAGCTTATTCGCAGCGTGTATTATTTAGGTGGGCCCGGATGGAGTCGAACCATCGACCAAGCGATTATGAGCCATCTTGTCCTTTCTTCATAGGTCATCCCCCCTCCAACAACCGGTTCAAGTTCTCGCGCGTCAAAAGAGCGCTTTCCTGCTGGGAAAGCAGGAATGGTTCCACATCCGCCAGGGCTTGCTTCCAAGGAATCTCCATCAGGTGGGCGTGCAGGATTGTGCGCCAGGCCTCCAGGGTCAAGCGCGGCCCACTCCAACCGGTCTGCGCCAGGGCATTGTTGAGCAGGGCCAGGTTAGGAGCCGGCCAGTCCGGGGCACTCAGGTACCAGGTCAGATCATACAGATCGCGTCCCTTCAGGTACGGTCTTTGCAACAAGGCGTGCAGTTTCCCAGCCAGCAGGGAAGCCCGGTCGTGATGCTGAAGGTTGAGCAGCACATGGCGGCGCACCAGTGTAGTTTCCAGGCCGGCACCCTGAGGTGGGCGGGTATCCACTTCAATCTTGACAGCCAATACTTCATGCTTATGAGGAGACGATCCAAGATCAAAGAGTAATCCCGGAAATCGGACGAAAGCGCTCTGGACTGTCTTCTGCTCGCTAACCTTCAGAGTCAACGCGTACCCCTGGGTTTCCAGGTCATGGCGGATGCTCTGGAGATAAGCGCGGAGATCGTATGTCTCGGCATTCCCTTCCAGGGCAAAATCCAGGTCCTCGGAATACCGTTGGCTGTTGTACAGGAAACGCAGCGCTGTCCCGCCATGGAAGGCCAGCGGAACCATTGCTCCTGCGCGTTGCAAACTTTGCAAGATCAACGCTTGCAGGTACTCACGCGCCTGGTTGCGGGCTTGCAGTGGATTGGGGGTATTGGTTAACAGGGAAAGCAGGTATTCTTTCATGACCGGTATCCTGGGATTGGATTATTTGAGTGTCAAACGGTCTTGTAGTTCGACTTATCCTCTTCGATGAGCGCAAGGATCTGGGCAGCCGCGCGCAGCCACTTTGGTTTCTTGGTTCGGCCGGCCAGATTTTGAAGACGCTGCGGATCGAGGCGCTCGAGGTTCTGTAATCGTAGTCCGATCAGATAGGCTGGGGCATCCCCGTCTGGTGTCAGGTGAACCAGGTCCAGGAGCGCCTTTTCCGGGAGGGCGATGAACGCATCCTGACCGAGAGAAAGGTTAACCTGCTGGTAACCATAGAACAGGTGGGTAGCCAAGTGCTGAAAACGGAAATCGCCGAGCGGGTTGCGCCAACGGGATGGGCGTTGGGTGGTTACGCTAAGGGTCTGGGCTGCATACTCCGGGATCAGCCCATAGTAGGCAAGCGCAGATTGCAGGCTGACGTAGGAGCCTGGCAACAGGGAATTGGCGATCAGGAAAGGGTGGGGAGCAGTTTGCTGGTAGGGCGCGGCCAGGGTGTACAGCCCGCGCCGCAATTGGATTACCCTTCCGGCTCGGGTCCAGCGGGAGAGTTGACGGCGCACATCTGAGGTATCAACCGCGCCGGCCAGCAGCAGGCCGGTCTCAAAGACGGGTTGTTTGTAAGCAGAGGTTAACAAATCATCGAATTTCATACGGCTATTATGCCATAAATGGCAAGTTGTCGCAATAAAAAATTTCCCGATAACCATGACATGATCATCAAACAGGTGTAGCCATCGTGACTGTTCTAAAAGGGTGGCTTTGACTTGCTTTTTCGATCACATGGGCTTGGGAATGTTTTCGTTCATAATTAAATAAAGCGCTCGATGGTTTTCATTATCAATGATATCTTTACCGCCAAAAGTGGGCCCGGATGGAGTCGAACCATCGACCAAGCGATTAAGAGCCACCTGGTAGTCTTTCCACAGGTTCTGAACTATGTTTTTTTATATTTGGGGATTTCTCTTTGTATATCGTCGCAACATTGTTGTGATGAGAAAATCGAAGTAAAATCAGAATAAATGTTCTTGTAGTGATCTATTCTCTACACCAAATCTACTCTTGCAATATATAACAATTTTGTTATAATAAGGACGCAGGCCTATGTGGCAAATTCACTTCTACGAGGACCGCCGCGGCAAAAGCCCGGTGCTGGAATTCATCAACAGCCTGTCCCCAAAGGACAGGGTAAAGGTTAACAATATCTTCCGCCTGCTTGAAGAATTCGGCACCAACCTGGGTATGCCGCACGCCCGTCGGATCGAAAGCCGGCTATGGGAGCTCCGCCCTAGCGACAATCGCTTGTTTTACTTTCTCTACCTGGAGCGCAAGTTCGTCATCCTGCACGGTTTCCGCAAGCAGTCCATGAAAACTCCTGAGAAGGAAATCGCCACTGCTCTGCGCAGGATGAAAGAAATATCGGAGGAATGATATGACCCCTGTCTCGAAAAAGAACTTCAAGGATTGGCAAGCTGAACAGCACCATGACCCTGATTTCGTCGCGGCAGAACGCGAACTGGAACCCGGCTATCAGGTTGCCCGCCTGCGCATCCAGCGCGGCCTGACCCAGGCGCAGTTGGCGGAGATGGTCGGGACGCGCCAGCCATCGATTGCCAGGCTGGAAAATGGTACGAGCGTGCCCAGCCTTTCCTTTCTGGACCGCATCGCCAAGGCATTGGATGTCCGGGTCGAACTAAATTTCGTTCCGCGAGTTTGAAATAAATCCAGAAACATAGATCTCCTGACCGTTATTTCAGTCAGGAGGTCTTCCATTTGTGGGCCCGGCAGGATTCGGACCTGCGACCAAGCGTATTCAGGCTCAAATCCAGTTTGGCTACAATTTCCATAACCAAGCCCCTGTCTCAAACGCCACGGCAAAGGGATTGGCAATGCGCACACCTTACCAGATCGTTTCCACTTCATACAGCCGGATTTCTTCATCTTTTGTGATCAGCGCCATGGATTCCATCTGGCATTGCGCCACCAGCAGCCGGTCGAACGGATCCGTGTGATGAGGCGGTAAATCATACACACGCAGCGCGTGGCTGACCTGTACCGGCAATGGCTGGATGCGATGGAGGCTCATGCGGCTGGGAACGTAAAGCGCTGGTTCTTCCGGCAGCACCAATCTTCCTTTCGCGGCCTTGATTGCAATCTCCCAGGCGCTGGCGGCGGAAAGGAAAATCTCATTCCTCCCATCCGCGATGATCATTTTTGCGCGCGAAGATAACTGAGCATCTTCTGTGTTCCACCACAGAAAAACGTGCGTATCAATCAGCGCCTTCATACATCGAACTCCGGCAGGGGAGTATCGAAATCTGGGTTGATGGTCACTTTACCTTTATCAATGCCCGGCTTGCGCGGGGCGGCATCAGCGTAGGTAAACGGCAATATGCGCGCCACCGGTTTACCGGCTTTGGCAATCACTACCTCCTCGCCACTCATAACACGCGCCAGCAGTTTCGAGAAGTGTGTCTTTGCTTCGTGAATGTTGAAAACAGTCATTTCAGCCTCCCTCTCTATTATAGACTAACCGGTGGACTAAGTCAACCAAATTTTGCCTTGGCAGAATAAGTCATAACCGCTTTTCTGCTTCAAACGTCCCAGTGATGGGATTGGCGAAGCGCACTTCTGCCGGTCAACATATACCTTTATGTCTTTCCCCTGCTCATCCAGTGGGTTATGTGCGCCACTTCTCCACCCAGGCCGCGTCCATGCCCATGAGGCGGTTCTTCTTCAGGTTCTCCTGCATCACCCGGCGGAGGATATGGCCTGCCCCCAAATACTGGTCCAGAAGAAGGGTTAGGATCGGACCTAAAGGAGGCACATTCAATGGTTCGCAGATCCTGGTGGACCGCATCGAGGCGGAAGGGTAACGATCGATCCCATTCGGAGTAATCAGCCTCCCGGATAAACAAGACCTCCTGACCAAAGTAACAGTCAGAAGGTCTTTTATCTGTGGGCCCGGATGGAGTCGAACCATCGACCAAGCGATTAAGAGTCGCCTGGTTGAATTTTCATCCCAACATCACCCTCGGCCTATCGCGAAGCATGCAACGCCTCCGCCAGGTGACTCGGCCCGATGCTCTCGCTCCCCGCCAGGTCCGCGATCGTGCGCGCCAGCTTCAGGATGCGATGGTAAACCCGCGCCGAGAACTGCAACTGGTTCATTGCCGTCTTCATTAGAGCCTGACCGGTCTCGTCCAGCACGCAGAACTTGCGTACTTCTGCCGGGCGCATATCGGCGTTGCATGTAACCCCCTCCGGGCGGACGCCGTCCACCCCTACACCAAACCGGTCGCGCTGTCGCTGCCGGGCGACTTCGACCCGCGCCCATACCGTGGCGGAAGACTCTCCCAACCGGCTCTCTGACAGCTTCTCGTATTCCACCCGCGGCACCTCGATGTGGATATCGATCCGGTCCAGCAGGGGGCCTGATATGCGCTTCTGGTATATCACCCCGAATCTCTTACGGGGCTTGCTCACCACCATGTTCGAACAGGTGCAGGGTTTGACCGGGTCGCCGTAGTAGTCACAGGGACATGGGTTCATGGCCCCCACCAGTTGGAAATTGGCGGGGAAGGTGAGCGAGCCCTGAATGATAAACACAATCCACAAATTGGAGTGATGCTCGTGGCACGTTTATGTTTGGATACGGCGGTTTAATTGTTCAGGATATACGCATCAACTTCATCGAGAAGGAATTATCTGTACCTTTCAATCATGCCCAGCATCTCATCGAAATGGTTCTCCATTTCCTGCACTAGTTTGAACTGTGTGCGAGCACGATCAAGATTATGGCTGAGACGATGGATTTTATAGTAGGTATCGCCATTGAGATGATCCGTGAGAAAACGAAGGCCCTGCTCAAAGGTGATCAGTTTGGCTCCAAAAACCAACTGGTCAATTTCGACTGGTGTCAGGGTTGTGCGGGTGGCATCCAGGAATCCGTGCGCCAAGCGGTTGAAAATGTTCATATCGAAATCTATTTTAGATAGGTCCGGCTCATCTTCGAGACCGGTATTTGCACCCGATCGGACGATATCACCAAAATCAAACACAGCCAGGCCTGGCATGACCGTGTCCAGGTCAATGACGCATACGCCGTCGCCCGTCACATCATCCAACATGACATTATCCAGTTTGGTGTCATTATGCGTAACGCGTTCGTGCATTTCACCATTGGCAAGCATTTCCAGAAGGATGGTCGTTTCCTTTGCGCGCTGCAAGGCGAAATTAATTTCAGGTTTGGCAGATACGGCGCGATTTACGACATCCTGTTCAATAGCTTGAATCAAAGCCTGAAAACGCTTGCCGGTGTTGTGAAAATCCGGGATGGTGATATGCAGTTCATGAATGGGAAAATCTGCCAAATCTTTTTGGAAATTTCCATATGCTTTTGAAGCATGAAAATAATGTTCCAATGTGCTGGCCGTGAGGTAAGTCTTTGCGCCTTCGATGAATACTTCGGCCCGCCAATATTCTCCGTCAGGATCCACATAGAAGAAATGTTCGTCAGTGGCAGGGATCAACGTAATTACCCTGCGGCTCGCATCGGCATCCTCGGGATCCAATTTATTGCGCAGATAACTGGTCACCCGCTCAATATTGCGCATAACCTGTTCAGGGGTTTTGAAAATTTGTGTGTTAATCCTTTGCAGGATATAGCGTCGAATTAACCCACCTGGTTCTTTGAAACGGGTTGCATACGTGGCGTTGATGTGACCTGTTCCGAAGGGGACGGCATCCAGGAAATCACCTTTGAAACAAAAGTGTTCAACAATTTCATTGAAATCTGGAATGGTTTGCATGGTTTCCTCTCAGTAAGATGCTTTTTTATATCATCTCAAGGCCTATCCCTCAAGAGATTCGGGACGATATGTTAGAACCGGGCCGACGGTAAAAGAGGTGAAAGTGGGGTATTTTTGAAAAGATACAACATATGCATATATAAGTGTTAAAATGTCTATCATAATTATCGCGAGATAGATCGTTAGATGAGTTCTCAATTTATGCCCGGGAATCCCTATTCTGTCAGGTTAATTCTTGCGAAGATGTTGCTACTATTGAAATCAAGGTCAACTAAATGACATGGTAACATCCTTCACTCGCAGAACGATCGGAATCTTGACCGGCTATCAGGTTTATGGCAACCTGCCAGGCAACCTGGCGCAGGAAGGAAATACAATATCAGATTATCTCCTGCGGGTTTTCCAGGGAACTTTGGCCGCTGGCCGGGATTTTGACTGTAACCTCTTGCTCGGATGTGGGCTTGGCCGTCCGCCCCAACCCAGCAATCCCTACCCGGCTTGGTTCACATGTTCTCCCGATTCAACTTTTGTGCCCATCGGGCCGTGGAATACCGATGGCCTGGTGATTCTCACTCCCCTAATCTCCGAGCCACGCAACGAACTGCTTAAGGAATTAAGAGACGGCGGCTTCCCGATCGTCTTTGCCGGCACGGGAGAACCCCCTCCATCAGTGACTACAGATAATGCCACGGGCATCCGCCAGGCAGTGATGCACTTGCGCGACCATGGACATCAAAGAATTGCTTTTATTGCTGGTTATGAAATCCTGATAGGGGATAGTTCCATCCGCCTGGATGCTTATAAAGCGGCCATGCAGGAGTTTGGCCTCGAGCTCAGGTCGGAATTGATCTCATATGGGTATCACACCATTCAAGGCGGCGGATCGGCCATGCACAGATTACTGGATGCAGGCCATCCTTTCAGCGCGGTTCTTACCAGCGATTATAGTTCTGCGGTTGGAGCTGTGCGGGTATTGGAAGAGACCGGTCACCGTATCCCGGAAGACATCGCATTAATAGGTTTTGATGACTATCTTGGAGCCCAGGCGCAGAACTCTCCGATGACAACTGTCCATCAGCAGCTTTTTGAATTGGGATATCGTTCCGTCGAGTTGCTGCTGGATTATATCGAAAACAGACGGGGGAATCCAACCACGATCCGGGTCCCAGAGCAGTTGGTGACTCGCCAATCTTGCGGATGCAGCATGGAAAGTGGTTGTCTTGTCACCACAGGTCCAGGTGGTAATCTTTCGGTCATGGATATTACCCGGCAGATGACTGCTGCTGTATTTGGGGGGTCTTATCATTTGTCATCCGAAAATATTCAAGCAGATATGACCGAATTGATCGCTGATTTCCTTCAAAGTGTGCAGGAGACAGGCAGGGAAAAATTTTTAGATGCGTTGAAAAGTTTATTACACCAGATTGAAGAAAAGGGGGACGATCCATACATCCTTGAGCCGGCCATCTCTATTTTACGTAACTGCCTGACTTCATTGGTTCTCAATAAAGCGAGGCTGCAACCGGCATATGACCTGATCGACCTGGCTCGTCTTCTGGTAAGCAAATATTCCAACCAGCATACTGCGCAATACCTGGTCCGGCAGGCGAATACGGCGGACACGATCGGGATCATGACAGCCAAGTTGCTGTCTGTTTTGGATGAACACCAGATCCTGGATATTATAAATATACATCTGCCAAGTATCGGTATTGGTCACGTGGAGATCTCAGTATTTAACCCGGAATTGGATGAAGATGACCCTGTAGCTGGAAGTGTCTTGTGGCAACCTTCAGCAACAGGATCTGTATTGACGAATAGACAATATGCCTCCCGGCAATTTCCTCCACCAGCTTTATATTCACCTCTAAAGTCCTTCCAGGTGGCAATTCTTCCTCTCCTGGCACTCGGAGAACAAATCGGCTTCATTTCTTACGATGCGGGAAATCTGGAAACCCTGGCGGCCATCACTCAGCAGGTCTCGGCTGCCCTCCTGACGTTAAAGTTGTATCGCCAGGCTGCTGAGGGTCAACGCCAGGCCGAAGAAGCCAATCGATTAAAAACCCGCTTTCTTTCAACAGTCAGTCACGAACTTCGAACCCCCCTGAACCTTATTGTCGGATTAAGCGAGTTAATTCTTCGTGAACAACGCCAGGGAAAAAACCCTAAATCTCAAGACCTGGAACGGATCTATTCCAATTCCAAGCACCTGGGATACCTGATCCGTGATGTCCTGGATCTCGCCAGCAGTGACGCCGGGCAGTTACGCCTGAGCCTGGAACCGCTCGACCTGGTGGATGTGCTGCAGGTGGTTGTCGAAAGCGGCGAGCAATTATCTAGGGAAAAAGGATTGGAATGGTGGTTGGAGATCCCGGATGAACCCATCCGCGTTATCGGTGACCGTACCCGCCTGCGGCAGATAGCCTTGAACCTGATCAGCAATGCGGTCAAATTCACCTCGCAGGGCTCGATCACTTTATCGATCAGTTTATCCAGGGATACGGTAACCGTGTCTGTAACAGACACGGGCCTGGGGGTTCCCCATGAAGAGCAGGTCAGCATCTTTGATGAGTTCCATCAGGCCGAGCGGACCGCCTCACGCGGTTTTGGCGGCATGGGGCTGGGTCTGGCGATCAGCAAGCACCTGATCGACCTGCATGATGGAACGATCGGCGTTCACTCCTCGGGCATCGAGGGGGAAGGCGCCTGCTTTTATTTCATACTGCCCCTCATGATGGAACAGGGTCGCCCGGAAAATATCCTGCCGTTGCCCTTCGGCTCGATCGTTTTGGTTGCACAAGAGCCGGTCGCGGCAGAACGGGCCTGTGCCTATCTTGAGCAGCAGGGATTTCATCCAACGGTTCAAGGGACAGATGGCAGCCCCGATTGGATGGCGCGCCTGGCTGCAAATCCACCCGCGGCCATCCTGCTGGACCGGGAAACGGCTGCCAGGCAGGGCTGGGATATACTGCGCCGGCTGAAGGAGAACCCGTCTCTCGCAAATTTGCCGGTCCTTTTCTTCTCTTTTTCCGGCGGGGATTCTTCAGGCGCAGTGCTCGAGTTGGAATACAAGACGAAACCTTTAACGGTTGAGGGCCTCGAGCAAATTCTCGCGCGCTCCTATTCGGATGAGCGGCCTTTGCAGTCGATCTTATTGGTTGACGACGACCAGGGCATATTGGATTTTCATACCCGCCTGATCCAATCACAAGTGCCCGATTGTCATGTTGTCCACGCGCATGACGGGGTTCAAGCCCTGGATATTCTGCAGAATATCCACCCCGATCTGATCCTGTTGGACCTGATGATGCCGAACCTGGATGGGTTTGGTGTCCTCGAAGCGTTGCATACCAGGAGCACCTACCAGGATATCCCGGTCATTGTGCTCACGGCCCAGGTATTGACGGAGTCAGATATGGCCCGTTTGAACCGGGGGGTTTTGGCGATCCTGGAAAAAGGGATCTTCAGCGCGCAGGAGACATTTGTGCATATCGCCAACGTTTTGAACCGCACAAATCGCCCGGGCACAACCACCCAAAAGTTGATCAGGCAGGCCATAACGTTTGTGCATGCCAATTACGGCGAACCCATCTCGCGCGACTCTTTGGCGACCCACCTGTCGGTAAGTGAAAACTACCTGACCAATTGTTTTCGAAAAGAACTGGGGATCAGTCCTATAACTTATATTAATCGTTACAGGGTCAGGCAAGCCTGTACACTTCTCAAAGGCGGGGAGTTGAATATTACGGAAGTCGCGTTGGAGGTTGGTTTCTCCGACCTTGCTTATTTCAGCAAGGTTTTCCAACGGGAGATCGGGGTTTCACCGAGTGCCTTCAGGCGTGGCTCGAGATCACAGGCTGAGCAATAGCATACCGTAGTATCATCTCAATAAATTGCTGAACCGCCCGCACATCCCACACCTTCCCCTATTCCGCGGAGATTCCCAAAGACCCCGGATATTTCGTGATCCATCAGGGAAGTTCTGCCGAATCACCAGTCTCTGTCTGCCTGCCCTGGCCTGACGCGTCAACTCATGTGGGGAAATGATATCTTTGCTATATCCAAGGAATCCGTTGATTTATACAAGACAATCCCTGGCATACTTGGTACACTACGATCGTGGCCTTTCTTTCGACCATTGACCCTGCAGTGGATACCAGCATGCCCCCTAAAGCCTGCAAGTATCACGCTACCGGCCCGAACGCCTGCCTCCCATTTTCCCCGGAAAGGTGACACATGCGCCCCAAGATCGTTCCCAACGTGCTCCATTCGTGTTTGGCTCTCTGCCTGGCCCTGCTGCCCGTTTTCCCCGCACAGGCTCAAGCGACTGATAGCGCCTGCGCCATAACCAGCCCAGCAAATGATTCCTGGATCACAGGCCCGATCACGATCACCGGAACATACACCAAAGCCTATCAAGTGGTGATGGCGGTCGATGCCGGAACGATCTTCGCTGTGCACATGGATGATCCAGACGGCGACGATTCTGGCACCTGGTCCTACACCTGGGAACCGTTCGGTTATTCCGGTAAAGTGGAACTAACCGTGCGTTGTTTTGCCGACACCGATCGATACTACCGCTGGGGAGCCCCCCTTTTCGTAAATGTCGGCATTCCCTCGCAAATTCCAGCGCAGATGGTCATTACAAGTCCGAAAGAAGGTGAAACCGCCCGCGCGGTGACACCCATCCTTGTCTCTGCATCGGACGCGCGCGGAATCAGCAGTGTGCAGGTGCGTGTGGATTGGGGGCCATGGCAGGCAACTTCGGATACAGGCAGCAATTATGCATACAACTGGGATACAAACGGTTTAGGTGACAAGACCCATGCGCTTGAAGCGCGCGCCATTGATAAAGATGGAAATATAACCAAAACAGCGACGATCTATGTCAAAACGGGCCAGGGCACCCGCGAGCAGCCGATGGTCAGGCAGGCGGAGCGGGCCATGTGGCTCTGGGAACCGGCTGCTTATCAACTCCTGGAAAATCCCGGAGCGCGCATTGTTCTGGGCCGTTTCATGAATGACCCGGGGCTCTCCAAACAGGGGATCAAAACCATCTACTTTTATGCCGATCGTTACGACGATGCCTATGCCCTGCTGGAAAACCCGGAGGCTTATCGTTCGTTCATCCGCTGGGCACACTCACACGGCGTTTATGTCCACGCCCTGCTGGGATCCAGCTTCTACATGGCTCCCATGCTGACGTACGCACGCTACCATTCCAAGGCCGTGGAGTTGATCGAAAATGTGCTCAATTACAACATCAGTTCGGCACCCCAGGAGCAGTTTGACGGGGTGAATATTGATATAGAACCGCACGGCCTGGCTGATTGGCGTGTCAGCCCCACCGTCCAACTGCAATACCTGGGTATGCTCAGCGAGTTGATGCAGCGCAAGCTGGCCTCCGGGCAAAACCTTAATGTCGGCCCGGCCATCCCGCGCTGGTTTGACACAAATAACGAGTGTCTGAACATCGACTGGCATGGCACCGTCAAGAATTGTGCGCAACATATCCAGGACATTACGGACTATGTTTCCGTGATGGATTACCGGGACGAGGCTGCGGGTCCCTCCGGCATCATCGTAAACGGCCAGGGCGAAATTGAGTACGCCGACCAGATCGGCAAGCAGGTGATGATCAGTGTGGAAACAGACCAGATCTCCTTCTCCGGCGATCCAGCAGTGATCACCTTTCAAGAAGAAGGCCGCCTTTTTATGGAAAAGATGCTGGACCAGGTGTACAAGGCCTTTGGAAACGATCCATCCTTCCTGGGGATCGCGATACACCACTATGATTCCTACCGCGAATTGCCAACCGCCTGGGGTACGCGTGGCACACAGTGGTGGACGACGGGCATCTGGAATACCAGTGGCACCCATCTGCTGATGCCCCTGTTGGATAAAACCGCCCCGAGCATCCCCGTTGAACTGTCGGCCCTTGCCTGGGATTGGCAAAACATAAGCCTGCATTGGAGGCGCTGTTCGGATAATTTGCTGGTTGACCACTACGAGATCCATCGCAGTCTGCTTGGGGATTTCACCCCTTCGGCGGCAACCCTGGTGCAAAATACACGCTTTAATTTTGTCAAAGACTGGGGATTGCTGCCCAATACGACTTATTACTACCGGGTATTGGCAGTTGATGGCTCGGGCAACAAAAGTAGTGCTTCGCTGGCAGCCAGCGCCACCACGCCGGCGGGTACGGGGTTGAAGCCCATGCGGATCGAAAGTATCTCGCTGGTGAACAGCGGTGGCGCAGGCCTGGCTACGATAAAAATAGTGGACGCTGAAACAGGAGCGGCCATCAGCGGGGCGAGCGTATTTGGGCATTGGGAAGAGGCGGCCGGTCAGAAATTTACAGGCCACACCCGGGCGGACGGCACGCTGCTTGTCAAATCAGATAGTCCCACGGCACCCTGGACACTCATGTTCGTGCCGGAGAGGATCCTGGCAAGCGGTTATTACTGGGATTATTCCCAGGATGAAATACACACAGCGATCCTTACCCACCCATAAGAGCTGGCCTGTCCGGGGAACTCAAGGATGCCAGCATAAAATGTCACACAGCGATTCATGGATGACTATGAATCGCTGCGCGCCTCTGCAAAATCAGTGCTTTGTACAAGGAATCCATAGGCCTGTACAAGACAAGGGTGGAGCAAAACCCTATAATGAAATTGATATGGCCGCCTCCCCGCTTTCAAAGATCCTGCTAATCGACAGCGAACCGCAGTTCGTGTACCTGATCAAAAGGTACGCGGATTATTGCGGCTGGCTGATGGTCCAGGCAGAATGGACTTCCGATATCAGCGATCTTGTGGCAAGCGAGAAGCCCAGTATTATCTTCCTGCGCATTTCCCGCCCCGAGCTCGATTACTCCGGGCAATTGCGGAGTCTCAAATCTGGAATTTCCACGATGAAGATACCCATCGTGGTGTGCTCATCGTCCGATGTTGCGCTGCAGGATTGGACGCATGAAGCGGATGCTTGTTTGGTCCAACCTATCATGTATACGGATTTCACCAGGATTATTTCAGAAGTCGGGTTGGATATTTTAGTAAAGGATGTTGATAAAAAGGAGGCCGCCGGCAAAAAAGGATAATGATAGAAATCCTGTATCTTCTCAAAAAGAAGGGGAAGATGCGGGGTGTGTAGGCGGCGAAGTCACCCACACACCCCACGCCCCTCCGAAGGTTCAGCAAGTTATTGAAATGATGCGAAAGCCTATCTTTCAATCCATATTTAGCAGATCTACACAAGGAGAGAAACCATGAAGAACGCAAAATACCTAGCAATTTTGTTGGCCGGCATCCTTCTCTTGAGCGCATGCGGCCCCAAAACAACGCCCGTCCCGGTAGTGACTCTGCCGCCGGCCACCATTCCCCCAACCGCCGAACCGACCACTATTCCCCCAACAGCCGAACCGATCACCCTGGTCTACTGGTCCATGTGGAACGCAGACGAACCCATGGGCGTGGTCATGCAGCAGGCCATAACTGCCTTCGAGACCGCCAACCCCAATGTAACGGTTGAAGTTACCTGGCAGGGCCGCAACGTAAGGAAAATATTCACGGCTGCCATTGATTCTGGCACAGTCATCGATTTAATTGACAATGACACGGCCCGGATTGCCCTTACCTGGGGCGATAAGTATGTTTTGGGCCTGGACAGCTACCTGGGTCAGCCGGCGATCGGCGTAACAGGAAAGACGGTCAGCGAAACCATCTTCCCGGCGCTGATAAACCAGTACAAGACTGCAGGCGGAAATATTGCCTCGGTTCCTTACAACCCATACATTAACCTTTGGTTCTACAACAAGGCGCATTTTGAAGCAGCAGGCATTACTACTGTGCCCACAACCTTTGATGAGTGGATGACGGCCAATGCGGCGCTGAAGGCTGCTGGTCATGGCAGTGTCTTCACTTACGATCCAGATTCCTACACGGATGTCATGGTTGGAGATTCAGTCCAACGCTATGTTGGTTGCGATGCTTTCAAAACCGCCCTGGCCGACAAGACCGGCGAAGCCTGGAATAGTGCTGGGCTGGTGACGTGGGCCGAGGATATGCAGGCATTGTCAGTGTATGCCGCTCAGGGCACCAGCGCGAACGTCTATCCTGCCGGGCAGCAAGCCTTTGCACTGGGTGATGTAACGATGACGTTCAATGGAACCTGGCTGCCCTCTGAAGTTGCAGAGACCGCAGGTTCAGACTTCCCATGGGGCACATTCAGTTGGCCTGCTGTAACCAATGGCGTTGGCACGGTGAATGATTACGACATGGGCGCTCAAGGCATGGCAATCACGCAAGCATCAGCCCATCCTGATGTAGCCATTGAATTCATCAAGTACGTGGTCAGCCTGGATATCCAGACCGCCGTGGCGGCGACCGGTTATGCTTCCGCCCTCGTGGATGTCCCCTGGATTGGACCGATCACGGAGGCTTACACTCTGATGAAAAATGCAACCTCCGCTTTCGGATGGGCCTGTGAAGGCTGGAACACCGGCGACTTCTTTGGAAATGATGTCCTGCCGGCTTTTACCGACCTCATCACTGGCAAAATTACAGCAGAGGCATTCACTGCACAACTGGTGGCAAAGGCAAAAACGAATATACCCTAAACGCTCGTGATGTTCGCAATGTGTGGGGCTTCTGCCCCACACATTGCAGTTGATTAAGGTGAACCATAGGAGTTTTGCACTCATGAAAACTAATAAGAAGATGATCATTGCCTTTCTTGCGCCGGCAGTGATAGCCTATATGTTTGTCAGCATTTATCCGGTTATCCATTCGACCATCTTAAGTTTTTTTGAGGTATCGGCCTGGTCTGGCAGCGAGATGAAATTTGTTGGGTTGGGCAATTTTGCTGATCTGCTGCAAAACTCGGTATTCATCCGATCATTTGGGAAGATCGGGATCGTCTGGCTGCTGGGAGGCGTGGGGGTATTTGGTTCGGCCTTTGTGTTTTCGGCCCTGTTGACTTCAGGGATCAAGGGCAAATCTTTCTTTCGTGCAGTTATCTATTTGCCCAATTTGATCCCGGTGGTGGCGGCGGCGGCCATGTGGACCCAGTATATTTTCAGCATGCGTTTTGGGCTATTCAAAAACGTTTTTGGAGCATTGGGCTTGCAATCGCTTGCAAATATCGAGTGGACAAGCCATTCGGTCATCTTCTGGGCCATGCTGATCGCCTTTGTATGGGGCGGGATCGGCTTTTTCTTATTGATCATCCTGGCCGGTGTTGAGCGTATCCCGGTCGAATTGATGGAGGCGGCAAAATTGGATGGCGCTACGATGATCCAGGTATTTACCCGGATCACTTTGCCTCTTTTACGGGATGTTATTCGGGTTGCGGTGGTGATGTGGAGCATCACAGTACTCAACCTGTTTTCTTTTCCCATGGCATTTGGTCAGACATATCCGGAAGTAATGACTCCGGCCATGTACCTCTATCAATTGGCTTTCGGGCAAGCTGGCGGCGGCGCCGCCGGAGCTGGCGCCAATGGCGTTGTCTATGTGGGCAGGGCGGCAGCTGCGGGTGTAATCCTGACAGGTATCGTAGTCTTAATATACGGTTTATTGAATGTGGTTTTTAAGGAAGAGAAATTGGAGTATTGATTTGAGACAAGGTGGTGTGGTATGGCGCAAAAAACGGCTGAAAGACTTAGAAAAATATTAAACAAATCTGTTGCTTATATAATCCTTGGATTATGGACATTATTCCTTGTTTACGCGTTCGGTTGGGTGTTGGCGTCTTCCTTTAGTACCACCAGGGAAATATTCACCGGCAAGCTGTTAGCAAGCGGTATACATTTGAACAACTATGTCAGCGTTTTAACAACGAATCACCTGGCCCTGTATTTCAAAAATAGCCTGATTTATTGTTTCATTTCATGTCTTGGTGTTCTAGTTCTCGCGACCCCTGCTTCTTATGCTCTTAGTCGAGCCAATTTTCGCGGTCGTAAATTCGTTACGGGGATCTTTGTGGCTGGCATGGGTATACCGACGATGATGACATTTATCCCGTTGTTCATGATGTTCACTCGCCTGGGCCTGATCAAATCATTTGCCGGGCTGCTCATTGTATACATATGCGGTGCCATTCCATTCTCCGTGTTTTTCCTGTCCGGTTTTTTTACCTCCCTGCCGACGGAACTGGAGGAAGCAGCCATCATGGATGGAGCGACCACATTTCAGGCTTTCCGGCTAATCATGTTACCCCTGGCACAAGGAGCCCTGGTAACATTGACCGTCTTTAACTTCCTTAATTTTTGGGGCGAATACTTTTGGGCGTTGATCATGGTCAATAATGATAACTATCGTACGCTACAGATCGGACTGCAAACGGTAATCCGCTCAATGCTCAACCAGGGCAACTACGCCGGTATCTTTTCCGGGATCATAATTGTGTTTATTCCCACCCTGGTGCTTTATATTTTCCTGGCAGAAAAAATCGTCAGCAATATTACTGCTGGTGCGATAAAAACATAGAGCCGGGTAATCCCGATATTCCCATGACTGACATCCCAGCCATTATTCCTGGCTTGCGACAATGGACAAGCCCAGGTTCTTATCTGACTTTGCCCGATACCTGCCGATTGGTGATCGCTGCAACCTGCATCGTCGAACTGACGGAAACTGCCAAGACTTTGCAGGAACTCCTTTCTGTAGAAACCGGAATGACTCTGGCAATTACCACTGGATTATCCCCTGCCAAGGGCGATATCTTCCTCACACTGGATAGGCCTGACCAGGAAATTGGCGATCAAGGATACATTCTTGAAACCGATGAATATGTAAAGGTGCGATCATCAACGGCAACGGGGATCTTCTATGGCGGGCAAACTCTCCTCCAGATGTTGCATCAGGATCCAACCCATACTCGCTTGCCATGCGGGCATGCTCGTGACTATCCCGATTTCCAGCAGCGAGGCATCATGCTCGACGCGGGCCGCAAATATTGGGGGCTGGAATATCTGTACCGGACTATGCGCCAAATGGCGCGGCTCAAGTTGAATGTTTTACATCTTCACTTTTCTGATTGGAATGGTTTCAGGCTTAAAAGCGACCGCTTTCCGGGGCTGGAAACATCTCCCGCCTACAGCAAGGCTGAAATTACAGCGCTCCAGTCTTATGCCCGCAAGTGGCATATCACCATTGTGCCCGAGATCGATCTGCCAGCGCATGCAACCATCATAACCCGTTACGAACCAATGCTGGCTTTTACCTGCCAATCGATGAGCAGGTCGCGCTGGGCTGGGGGAGAACATGGCGGCTGGACGATTGATTACTCAAATCCGGCCGCCCGTCAGTGGATGGCGGATTTGATAAACGAGTTCATAGCGCTGTTCGATGGCCCTTATTTTCACATTGGTGCGGATGAGATTCCGGAAGGCCCCTGCCTTGATGAATGTCCATCCCTGGTGGCTTATGCAAAAGAAAAAGGGTTTCCATACGCCGGGGATGTCTTGATCGATTGGATAAATCTTATGAATCGGGTTGTAAAGCAACGCGGAAAACAAATGCAAATCTGGAACTGGTATGAGCGTTCCCCGCACATTCTCAGCCCAGACATAGACATTATCATAAATACTTGGGTAGGCGATGGGGCGCCGGATCAATTTCTTGATGCCGGTTATAAAATCATTGCTTCTCCTGAAAACACGCACTACATTACGCCCAGCCTCGGTCTTTTACCGGATCACCAAACCCTTTATCAAAATTGGATTCCCAACACCCATCCCAATATGCTTGGCTACAAAATCTGCGTTTGGGCCGACCATTGTGAAGACAAGTCGGATGGATATTTCGACACGTTCATAGACATTCCGTGTGCCATCCTCGCGGAGAGAACCTGGAATACGACCATCCCGGTGAAACCCATTAGCGATTTTATAAAATTATTATCCTGCTGTTACTCCATGTGATTATTTATGACCACCCTCCGGATTGAACCTCTCAGCATGCCAGGAGTGCGCTTGGGGGATGAGAACCCACTTCCGCATTTCCGCAACCGGGTTTCTGATCGCCCGGTTATTTGCCATTCTTCCCTGCCGGATGAAAAACGCCGCCTGTTGGGTTGGGAAACCGGCTTTCGCGTCCTGCCATACCGGATGCAGGATAATTACACCCGCCAGCGGGAACCAGTCCTTTACCGCACCATCATCCTGGAAAATGAGATACTGAAGGCTACCTTCCTGCCCGACCTGGGTGGACGGCTGATTTCCCTGGTGCATAAACCTGGGAACCGTGAATTACTTGCGCGCAATCCGGTTTTTCAACCCGCCAACCTGGCCATTCGCAATGCCTGGTTTTCAGGTGGCATTGAGTGGAACATCGGCCAGGTGGGACACACGTTCACCACTTGCGCGCCGCTCTTTGCCGCTGCCATCACCGGCGCAGACGGTGAACCTGGTTTGCGGATGTACGAATTTGAGCGTTGCAAGCGGCTTTTTTGGCAGATCGATTTTTACCTGCCCCCCGGCTCGCCATGGTTGATCGCACATACCCGCATTGCCAACCCCAATGACACGGATACAGCTACATACTGGTGGACGAACATTGCCGTGCCCGAAGGCCGCAATGTGCGAGTGCTGGCCCCGGCACGTAAAGCCATCTATGCTGATTTTTCAAATGATGATTACGAACTGGCCTTTGGTGACCTTCCCAATTTCCCTACCCTTAACGGGCAGGATGCCACCTACTCGCTTAATGCAGATTTTGCCAACGAATTCTTTTTTCAACCCGATGAAACCGACTTGCCCTGGGAAGCCGCCCTTGATGAAAATGGCAGCGGACTGTCTGAAGTTTCCACCTCCCGGCTGCGTTACCGGAAACTTTTTTGTTGGGGCATGCACCAGGGAGGCGCACACTGGCAGGAGTTCCTTGCTCCAGCAGGGCAACCTTACATCGAAATTCAGGCCGGACTTGCACCCACGCAACTGCACGGGTTGATTATGCCCGCCCGTGCTGATTGGCACTGGACGCAAATCTTCGGCCTGCTCCAGGCTGACGCAGAGCGTGTCCACTCCCCGGATTGGAATACTGCCTGGCAAAGCGCTGATTCGGCCATCAGATCCAGAGTAACCCCGCAGAAAATGCTCGAGATGGATGATATCTACGGGCAGCGGTCAGACCTACCTGCAACAGAAATCATTCATTTATCATCTGGCTGGGGCGCGTTGGAAATGGAACGGCGTTCGGGCCGTGCCGAGCCGCCTGTTCCGGTTTCATTTGTATTTCCAAAATCAACGCTGGGAGCTGAGCAGGCAAAATGGCTGGCGTTGCTGCGGGGAGGTTATCTGCCCGAACAGCCTGCCTTTGTTTCACCTGGCGAATGGATGGTACAGGATGAGTGGCGCGATCTTCTCGAAGCAAGCCTGAAAGATACTGCCAAAAGCAACTGGTTTGCCTGGCTGCACCTGGGTGTCATGCGCCTGGAAAATTTCAATGTTGATGGCGCCCGGACTGCCTGGCAAGCCTCAATTCAAATGAAACCATCCGCATGGGTTTGGCGCAACCTGGCTGTATTGGCGCAACTTCAGGATAATGAGTCGGAGACTCTGGATTTTCTAACCCGTGCCTGGGAATTGGATTCCCTGTCTGGTTGTTTTACATTGGCATTGGCGCAGGAATATCTGAAGGCATTGTGCGCCGCAAAGCAATTCACCCAGGCGCAAGCTGTTTATAGTGTGCTCCCTTTAACACTACAGAAGAAAGACCGTATTCAGATTCTGCGGGGGCGAATTGCGCTGGAATTGGATGATTTGGAGGCGGTCAAACAGGTTTTGAAATGTGAATATGCCATTATTCGTGAGGGCGAAACCGAATTATCGGATATCTGGTTCGAGATGTGGTATCGGCGATCGCAGGCTCAAGCCAATCCTCCATTGGATGAGGAAGCCAAAGCGCGAATACGCAAACTCCATCCACCTCCTGCACATATCGATTTTCGTAATATTTCGAAATAATCGTGCGCGATGCAGAACCCGGTGCGCCTGATCTTCGACTCGTACATTGGACCGGCGGTTGCCGCCTCCCTGATCGACATGGGGCAACGCTTCCGGCTGATTGTCAGCGAAGTGGACGTGGTTCCGACCGAAGCACCCCTGCCAAAACTGCCGGTGGCGCGCGCCCTATGGCAGCCGAGGCCTGATCTCAAGACTGCCGCCGCGGCATGGATCCTGGCCGGGGGCGCCCACCACACTAGTTTCAGTTATTCTGCCACCTCGGAACACCTGCAAGACTTCGCCGAGATGGCGGGAATTGAACTGGTACTGATCGATGAACACACCCGCATCCCGGACTTTAAAAAAGAACTGCGCTGGAACGATCTATATTACTCTTTTTTCAAAAGTCGCTGATCAGACTCAGAAACCAGAAAATGAGACGGGATTATTGTAAATGACACTTGAGCAAGGTAAACAACCGATCCGGGTTGCAATCATTGGCACAGCGGCGCGTTCGAGTTATCTCTACGGGCCATTACTTGGCGCCCTCTCTGGCGAAGTGAGTCTTGTCTCTGTATGGGGGCGGACTTTCGAATCTGCAAAAATACTCGGCGAAAGCCTGGGCGTCCCCTGGTACACAGATATCGGAAAACTGGTCAAGGAGACAGCCCCTGAAATCGGGATTGTTAGTGTGACTTATCATGCCAATGGCGCAGTGGGGCTGTTGGCTGTTGAGCACGGATTGCACGTCCTGCTTGAAACGCCAATTGCTCATAAGCTTAGTGAGGCGGATGCAATTATCCATGCAGCGCGTTCACGCGGGCTTAAAATCGAGGTGGCTGAACAGTTCCACAGGCGGCCAGTGGAGCAATTGAAGCTCAAGATCATCGAGTCAGGGATATTCGGCCGGGTGTATACCGCATTCAACGATTTTGCTGGCCATGGATACCATGGTGTCAGTGTTCTGCGAAGCTATCTGGGATTTGATGCCAGGCCTGTCCAGGTTGTTGGGGTTGTGCAACACAATCACCTCATGCCTCATTGGTCCAGGCTGGGAGGTATGTTTGGTCAGCGCGAAGAATTGCAGGAACACGGGATTATTACCTTTGAGACCGGGCAATTGGGGATTTTTCACTGGACCGATGTAGGCTACGACTCGGCACTGCGCTGGTGGCGAAGCAGCAGGTTTTTGGCGGAAAAAGGAATGGGAATTTCAGTTGGAGTTGGGATAGATACAGACGAACAATGGACATTGCTTTCACCAGATGGAGAGGCCCCGCAGTTTATTACGATCGAAAGACAATTCGAAAGGGTCGATGGGGGAGCACTGGTAGCGCTGATCGCTCACACAGGGAATCCGGAACATCCTATTATTCGATGGGAGAATCCATTCAAACCAGCAATACAGGGGCACGGCATCCAATGGCACGACGATGAGATTGGCGTTGCTGGCTGCTTGATGAGTCTGGTGAATGCTGTCCGGAATAGTACAGCCCCTACATACGGTGCTGAACAGGCAAGATTAGACCAGGAAATTATTCTAGCCCTCCAAAAATCAGCAAAAGGAAAGGGCATTCCAGTGAAATTACCTTTGGACATATCCGAGGAGGAAGCATGAGCGATTTTCAAAGCCTGCCAGACCGCTTTGTATAATCAACCTAAATTCAAATATATTGGATGAGAACAATGGATACCCTTATAAAAAGCATCTACGATAACATTCTCGAAGGCCAACAGAAGGTCGTTGAAGCAAAAACGCAGGAAGCCCTGAATTCGGGCATCCCTCCCAAAGTCATACTCGATGAGGGCATGGTCGCTGCCATGGCAGAAGTGGGTCGCCTGTTCGAAACTGGTGAATATTTCGTGCCCGAAATGATGGTCGCAGCGCGCGCCATGAAGGCGGGACTAGCGCTGCTAAAACCTCAGTTGGTCAAAGCAAATGTCAAGTCGCTGGGCAAGGTCGGTATCGGGACCGTCCAGGGCGACCTGCACGACATCGGCAAGAATCTGGTCGGCATCATGCTGGAAGGAGCCGGATACGAGATCCTCGACCTGGGAACGGATGTATCCCCGGAGAAATTCATACAAGCGGTAAAGACCGACAAAGTAGATGCGCTGGCCCTCTCGGCTTTGTTGACAACGACCATGCCGAATATGATATCGACGATCACAGCGCTGGAACAGGCCGGTCTGCGAAAACAAGTAAAAGTGCTGATCGGTGGAGCGCCAATCACCGAAGAGTACGCCCGCCAGATCGGTGCAGATGGCTACGCCCCGGATGCCAGCAGGGCTGTGACCATCGCCAAGGGTCTTCTTGCAAAGATCAACGCCTGACATAGATATAATTTCTCAGTGACATTGAAAATCCGGTGTGACTGTAAGCAGTTATGATATGGACACAAAATCCCCTCGCGGGGATTTTTGATAATAGGTGGGCCCGGCAGGATTCGGACCTGCGACCAAGCGATTATGAGTCGCCTGCGCTAACCACTGCGCCACGGGCCCTGGATGATAAAGTGTCACGTGGTCCCGTGCCATGTTGCACGACACTGGAGCGCATGACACGGGAGCACTGAAAGTCTGAGCGGGCGATGGGACTCGAACCCACGATATCTTGCTTGGAAGGCAAGCGTTCTACCACTGAACTACGCCCGCAATGGACTGTTATTCTACCGTGAGGGGCGCTGACGGTCAACCCGTCATTTCACCATTTTCGCTACGGAAGAACGCAGCTCCCCGACGACTTGCTGGTACAGCTTCTCTGCCTCGTTTTTGGCTGAGATAGGCTGCTGACCACTGCTATCAGCCAGAGAATCCAGAATTTCCAGTTGCATTTCCAGCGTGAATCCATCCACTGGCGGGGCACCGCGGATGCGCTCAACCCATGCTTTTGGCGGACCATAGGAGGCCGTGTTACCCTGGATGTTTTTTTTATCGAGATTGACCTTTGAGTGGGGAAAAACCAGACCGCCCTGGATCAGGTTCAGGGTCCAGGCCCGCTCCGGCAGATATTTCTTGAGTGTTTTTTCGATCTCGTGTTTCTGCTTAAGCCATTGGTCATCAGGGCCTGGCTCGTGCGATTTCTCTTCGCGCCGCTTCCGTCCGAGTTTGTCGCGCATTGTTTGAATCTGCTTCCAGCCACCTTCCTGTTTGACAATCGTCCCGCTCCAATGCACAACTTTAAATATCCAGATCCCCGCGGGACCGAGCAGCAGTACATCAGTAACAGAGAGGAGACGGGCATTATTAGAGTCCGGAAGCGAACGGGCAAAGGCGGTCAGGAGATCCATTTCCCCTTTTCCGCCTGCCTTCTCGACCACAAGTTCCTGCAAAGAGATACTTTCCCACCAGCGTCCTTCCAGGTCAACCAATTGCCCCTCAAGCGACTGCGGAACCGGCTTGCCGTTCATCATTTCGTGGATGTATTGGCGTCCGGCCACCGCCAACGTGATCAGGATAATCAATACCAGCATCGCCCAATAGGCGATAACACAGGCCACATCCCGGAAATAAAAGGCCGTCAGGCAAAGTGTAATGATGGAAAGTGGCGCCACCGTCACGAGCGCAAAAAAGACCCGGCGCTTCTTCTGCCATTCGGTCAGTTCTTTACGAAACTGTTGTTTGTGACCCACCCGAACCGCCCGGCCAAATTCTCCCGTCAGTTTCGTATTGGACAATTGGATGGCCTGGTACCCAGCGGCCAGATCGGTCCATTTGCGGTCAATGCAGTGCATAGCCGGAGTATAGCCGAAGTCCACCGGGCGGGCAAGCAAATTGCATTTTCAGGTTTATAATCATTTTGATTGGAGACCAATATGAAATTTTCCCGTTTTATTCTGACTTGTTTCGCCCTGACCATGTTCCTGCTTTCGCCGGTTCACGCGGCGGCATCTGAACCGGTAGCCCTGGTACTGACCATTGATGGAGCCATCACCCCAGCCACGCAGGAATATCTCTCCCGCGGTATCCAGTCCGCCGAACTGAACGGTGCGAATATCGTTATCCTGCAGCTCAATACTCCCGGGGGCGGACTTGATCCGATGCAAAAAATGGCTCAGGCTATCCGCGCAAGCCGCGTACCGGTGGTGGTCTACGTCAGTCCGCGCGGGGCCTGGGCCGCCAGCGCCGGGGCTGTCATTACGCTGGCAGGACACGCGGCAGCCATGGCCCCGGAAACAGCCATCGGCGCGGCCAGCCCGGTTGGATCGCAGGGTGCAGACCTTTCCACTACCGAGCAGACCAAGGTCAAGGAGGCGATGAAGGCGCTGGTCCGTTCGTACACCGAACGGCGCGGAGCCGAGGCCACCGCCATGGCTGAGTCGACCATCGAGAGCGCCATAGCCGTCTCTGCCACCGAAGCCCTGAACTCACACCTGGTGGACTTTATCGCCAATGATATAAACGATTTACTTAGTCAACTGGATGGATTCATCGTCCAGATGGCAGATGGAGCACACACTCTGCACACATCCGGAGCAGTGACCGAAGGCCTGTCAATGAGCATCATCGAGCAATTACTGCAGCTGCTGGTTGACCCAAACTTCGTTTTCATCCTGCTCAGCATCGGCGTGCAAGCCATCCTGATCGAACTGTCCAGCCCGGGCGGCTGGGTGGCCGGGTTCATCGGGATGGCCTGCCTGGCGCTGGCAGCCTATGGGCTGGGGATCCTGCCGGTCAACTGGTTTGGGCTGGCCTTCCTAATCATCGCTTTTGTGCTATTCATCGTAGACATCAAAGCTGCCACCCATGGTGGGCTGACGGCGGCGGGGATCGGATCGTTCATCGTTGGGGCGCTGGTGCTGTTCAACTCACCGGGTACGCCCCAGTTCCAGCGTGTCTCTCTCCCGTTGGTCATCCTGGTAGCCCTTATCATCGGCATCAGTTTCGCCATCATCGTCGGTTTTGCGCTACGTGCGATGAAGAAACCAGTCATCACTGGTCAGGAGGGGATGCGCGGCCAGACCGGTATCGCCCGTACCGACATCAACCCGACCGGACAAGTCCAGTCTGGGGCAGAATTGTGGACGGCGGAACTAGCTGAGGGTCAAGGCAGGATCCGCAAGGGTGAGAAAGTGGAAGTGGTCAAAGTTGAAGGCTTGAAGTTGAAAGTAAAAAAAATTTAAATCTTGTTGATGCGTGTCGCTTCAACTTGATATAATTTATATAAATATATTGATAAATATTAACGGTTCAAAGAGAACCTGATGCCTGTGTCCCCCACCCGTGACCGGGTCGACCCCCAGACCGTCAACATCTCCCCGCTCCGCCGCCCCGAGTGGATCAAAGTACGCGCCCCAGCTGGCGAGACGGTTGAGCAGTTGCAAACACTGATGCGTTCCAAGGTGCTGCACACCGTCTGCGAGGAAGCCATGTGTCCCAACATGGGCGAATGCTGGGGTTCAGGCACCGCCACCTTCCTGATGATGGGCGATGTTTGTACGCGCACTTGCGGTTTCTGCGATATTAAACACGGCCACCCGCAAGGCCTCGACTGGGTGGAGCCGGAACGCGTGGCACAGGCGGTCAAGTCCATGAACCTGAAACATGCTGTTATTACATCTGTAAACCGCGATGACCGGCGGGATGGCGGCGCACCCATCTTTGCCATGGTTATCCGGCGCATCCGCGCACTTCTGCCGGGCTGCTCGGTGGAGGTGCTTATCCCGGATTTCAAAAGTTCGCTGGAAGCCTTGAAAATCGTGCTGGACGCCCGCCCGGAAATTCTGAACCACAATGTTGAGACCGTACCGCGGCTGTTCAAGCAAGTTCAACCACAGGACCACTACGAGTGGAGCGCGGCGATCCTCTCTGGTGCCAAAAAACTCGACCCCGAGGTGCTGACCAAGTCAGGCATAATGGTCGGGCTGGGCGAGGAGATGGAGGAAGTCAAGGCTGTAATGCGCGACCAGCGCAGTTGGGGTGTGGACATCCTGACCATCGGCCAATACCTCCAGCCAAGTAAAAAGCACTTGCCGATTGCGCGCTATTACACCCTGGAGGAATTCAAGGAGCTGAATGACTTCGGAGGCGAGATCGGCTTCAAGTGGGTCGAGTCTGCGCCGCTGGTGCGGTCATCATATCACGCCGCGGAGCAGGTGCGGGCGATGTCCATTATGCACCGAAAGTTGTATGGTATGGCAGAGGTTGGGAGAATAGGGGATTAGCAACCCGCTATCATTTCGATTAAAGGAGAAGAAGTATGAAACTTGTAACAGTCTCTCAAGCCCAGGGGCGAGTGCCCGTAACCGTTTTTCAGCTTCAAGACCGGGTCAACATGGGAAACACGGCGGAATTGGAACAGGCAGCCAGAGGAGCTTACGCCGCGGGTGGACGCGATATGGTAATTGACCTATCCAAGGCGCTCTCGCTCACCAGCGCCGGAATACGGACAATCCTGGTCATCTGCAAAATGCTAGCAGATCCTAAAATGGAGAAAGTCAGACATC
>Ga0315290_10000369_pt1 | contig 28973 bp, 2 predicted proteins | sample YL17G12_0_MG_FD_203627 | JGI IMG/M metagenome (GOLD analysis project Ga0315290, IMG submission 203627) | Sediment microbial communities from Yellowstone Lake, YNP, Wyoming, USA - YL17G12_0 | ecosystem: Environmental > Aquatic > Freshwater > Lake > Sediment | place: USA: Wyoming | collected... | reverse complement strand
CGGTCAACCGGAGTCGCAGGAACCGGGCGACGTACCGGCTGGTGGAGGCGACGGCGAAGTGCTTCGGCGGCCCCGAGGGACTCGCCGAGGCGTGGCATCAGGCAATCGAGCAAGTCAGGCAGCGTAAGCCCGGCAGCGCCGAGTTGACGCGCAACTACCGCGCGATACTCGCGCTGGGGACCGCGATCTACGAGGCCACCAAGCGACACCCCGAGCCCGCTGTGAGCCGGCCGCCCTTCGCGGCCTGGCTCAAAACCGCCACGGACGAGGAACTCGAAGAGGCCATCGCCCAGGAGCTCGCCAGGATCGTCGGCCAATGTCAGGACGACGCTGAACTCGAAGACGACCTCACCCCAGCGGCCCCCGAGGCTGAGTCTGACGAAGACACTGACCCCCATGACGCGGGGGGCTGCGGTTTCGCTGCAAAGCCCCCGCCCCGGTAGCTGACCTGGTGCGAGTCGCGTGGGGTCGCTCCAGCCGAAGACGGCAAGGCGTCGGTCAGCCGGCGCTGACCTTCAGCACGTGGGTGTGCGATGCCACGAGTTGATCGATGCGGTCAGCGCGAGGAGTGCGAGTTGCAGCCAACCGCGCAAAGAGGCAAACGCGCCTTTCACGAGGCAAGGATTGCGGCCCCCCGATAGCGGTGCAATGTACGCCGAATTGGGTGGGAGACTTGAGACTACCGCCCGGTGTTGGGGATGAATTGCCCCAGTGGGTGGGCCCGCGCTCAGGTCGATTCTTATCGACTTTTCGAGGGCGACAAATTCTTGCCCGGAGGGGGCGCAAAATCGTTGACAGTCATGAAGAGCGTTGGTAGACTACGACTGGTTTTCGGTTCTGGGTCGGATTTGACGCCGTCCTGACGTTCCAGGTATTGTCGGGAGTGCTCGGGTTCTTTGGGTCTGAAGCGCGCGAAGCAGTTGCGGCCTGCGTCTGCCGGTTGAGTGGTGGGAGTGGCCGGGGACCTCTCGTGCCGATCCGTTCTCACCGTTGCGCAGCATTGGCTATGCCTCGGGCGGCGCACTGAAATCGACTCTTGCCATCTCTCTTGCGCAAGAAAGGAGCCACCGATGTCAAGCAAGCCGGGAGGAAGTTGGATTCGGTTGCTGAGGAAGCGGGCCAGCGAGAAGAAGGCCCGGAATCGCTCCATGGCGGGGCATCGGGCCCTGCTCGAGCAGTTGGAGCCACGCATCCCGCCGGGGAGCTTGTTGATCGGCGGCTTGGCCGCGCTTCCGAGCGTCAGCAATCTGGAGGAGCCGGTGGGGCCGGCCGGCGGGCGGCGCCATCGCGGGCAGTTCGATGAGTTCGAGTCGCGGTCGTTGGAGCATGTGGGCGGAACGGGCTCGTCGTGGAGCGACGTCCCGCAGTTGTCCCGCGACGTTCCCGGCGACGCGGCGCCGACCTCGGGCAAGGACGTCCTGCTCGGCGCGGATGGCGAGGACGTTCTCGAGGCGTTTCGGCAGCGGTCCCGGAACTGGGGTTGGGGCGACCTGGGCCAGAGCTGCGTTTCGACCGAGGACGTCGCCCCAAGCCGCCAGGGCGTGGGGGCCTTTCCGTGGGACCTGGTGGCGGCGTGGGCCGCAACGAGTCTTGATTCCGGCCAGGCGGGGATGGGCGGGGCAGCGGCAGCACCCGGCGACGAGGGAGGCGGCGGTGGCGCGGGCCCGGGGGGGCTTTCTCCCGCGCAGTCGGGGGAGCAGGGCTCGCAAGGCCGGGGCAGTTCTGCGCCGGATTCGCCGGTGGCTCCGGCGGATGGCACCGGGGGGGGTCCGGCGGCTCCCACCTGGACCATGAAGCTCCAAGAGCCGGAGAATCAGGCGAATTCTGCGGGCCAGGGTCCCAGCCAGGATGGATCGGCGGCCGCTGGCGAAACCGGCTCTTCCCACGGGGATCCGAAAGGCCAGGGGAACGACAAAAACGCGGACCCGGGCAAGGGCTCCCCCAAGCTTCAGTCGAACACCCCCGAGCTGCGGTCCGTGCACCGGGTGGGCACGGCGTCGGGCGGCGGGCTGTTCCTTCAGGGGGCGATCGACGCGGACGTGCCGGTCGATTCGGAAATCCGGATCCAGTTCTACGGCTCGCCGGTGGCGGTGACGTCGGGCCAGAGCGCCGCGCCGGTGGCCCTGGGCCAGACCACGGTGGTGAAGCGCGGCGCGGGGCTGACGACGTTCCGGGCCTTTCTCGATGCCGACCTCGCCGCGGACCAGACGGCGGTGTTCGCGAAGGCCTTTGGCAAGTTCCAGGGCCCGACGCCCTATTCCATGCCCCAGGAGGTCCGGGACTCCCAAGACCAGGACGAGGACCAGGACGGGATCGGCGAGGAGTTGGAGGACATGGCGCGGGGTGGGGGAGACGGCAACGCCGACGGCATCTTGGACAGCCGTCAGGCCGACGTGGCGAGCTTTCCCGCGGCCGGCGGCTCGCTGCTGACGCTGGATGCCTCGGGGCACAAGCTGCGCAACGTGCGGGTCAGCAAGGCCAGCTCGGCGCGGTCGGCGAACGTTGAGGCGCCGCTGGGGCTTATCTCGTTCGCGGTGACGGACGTGGCGCCCGGCGGCAGCGCGACGGTCCGGCTGTTGTTGCCCGAGGACGCCCGGGTCGACGTGGCGTACAAGCAGGACCCGGTCACGGGCGCGCGGATTCCGTTCGCCTTCGACGGGACGACCGGGGCGGTCATCGACCACGGCGTGGTGACGCTCCACCTGCTCGACGGGGGCCGGGGCGACTTCGACGGGCTGGCCAACGGGGTGATCGTCGATCCGCTCTTATTGGACTCCTCCGAAGAGGTGGTCAGTTACGTCCCCGTAGAGGAGTGGACCCCCTATGAAAGTGGCGGGACCGCGTCTGGGGCGGGTGAGGTGGTGGTGGACCACGGAAATCTCGTGCTTTTTGAGGGGAATTCCTTCGAGGTCTGGGCGGAAAAGTCGGTGGTTATCCCCAGCGGGGTCAAGTACCTGCAATTCGAGTACATCGCGACCTTCGACACCCAGGATGCCGATTTCGTCAACGACGCCTTCGAGGTCGCCCTCTTGGACGGTGCGGGGCAAAGCCTGGTGCCGGCGATTCGGGCCCGGCGGGACTCTTACTTCAACCTGACCGAGAAGGACTCGGACGAGCAGTACGTGGAGGTCGGGTCGCTGGCGGAGCACGCCGGGGGGGCGGCGCCGCTCGGGTCGAGCGCGGCCGGGACGGTGACGCTGGACGTGGCCCACCTGGCCGACGGCGTCACGCCGCGGCGGCTCGTGGTGCGGCTGGTCAACAACGACAGCGACACGGGGACCAGCGTCCAGATCGTGGGAAATCACCCCCCGCAGGCCGTGGACGACGGGTACGAGACGGACGAGGACGAGCTGCTGGCCGTGTCGGCCCCGGGGGTGCTGGCGAACGATTCCGATCCCGACGCGACGAACGTCGCCCCGCTCACCGCGGTGCAGGTTCAGGGGACCGGCTACGGGCCCTTCCACGGCCTGGTGACCCTCGACGCCGACGGCTCGTTCGAGTACGAGCCCGATGACGACTTTCACGGGTCGGACACGTTCACCTACCGGGCCTTCGACGGGCTGGTGTACTCGGGGGAGGCGACGGTGACGATCACCGTGAGGTCGGTGAACGATCCGCCGGTGGGGATCGACGACGAGTACGAGGTTTTGGAGGGAGGCGCCCTGGAAGGGGGCAACGTGCTGACGAAGCTGTCGGCGCTGGGCGAGCAGGATTACGACGTCGACGGGGACACGCTTTACGCGGAGCTGGTGGCCGGGCCGCAGCACGCGGCGACCGGGCAGTTTGTGCTCAACGCCGACGGGACCTTCAGCTACCAGCACGACGGCAGCGAGACCACCTCCGACAGCTTCACGTACAAGGCTTACGACCACGTGGAAGTGGGCCAGCGGGCCTACTCGCAGGTGACCACGGTAACCATCGCGGTGACGCCGGTGAACGACCCGCCCACCTCGGCCGACAACGCGGTCACGACCAACGAGGACGTGACGTACACGTTCGCGGCCGGCAACTTCCCCTTTGCCGACGTGGACGGGGGGAGCCTGACGAAGGTCCGGGTGACGCAGTTGGAGTCGGCCGGGTCGCTGGAGCTGTCCGGGTCGGCGGTGGTCCTGGACCAGGAGATCGCGGTGGCGGACATCACGGCCTGGAACCTGAAGTTCGTTCCGGCGGCCGACGCCTACGGGTCGCCGTACACGACGTTCAAGTTCCGCGTGCGCGACGGGCTCGATTACAGCGTGTCGTCGTACACGATGACGGTCAACGTCGTTTCGGTGCCCGACCCGCCGACCTCGGCCAACAACACGGTCATCACGCCCGAGGACGCGACGTACACCTTTGCGCTGGGCGATTTCCCGTTTGCCGACGCGGACCCGGGAGAGATCCTGCAAAAGGTGAAGATCACCCAACTGGAGACGGCCGGGGCGCTGAAGCTCAACGGGGCGGACGTGACGCTCAACCAGGAGGTGTTGCGGAGCAGTCTCGCGGCCGGGCAATTGACGTTCGCGCCGGCGGCGAACGCCAACGGGAGTCCGTATGCGACCTTCCAGTTCAAGGTGTACGACGGGTCGCAGTACAGCGCGTCGTCGTACGTGATGACGGTCAACGTCACTCCGGTGCCGGACCGGCCCACCTCGGCCGACAACTCGGTGACGACCAACGAGGACGTGCCGTACACATTCACGCTCGGGAACTTCCCTTTCAGCGACCCGGACGCCGGCGACACTTTGGCAAAGGTCAGGATCACGCAGTTGCCCAACAGCGGGACGCTAAAGCTCAGCGGCGTCAACGTCACGCTGCACCAGGAGATAGCGTCGAGCAGCATCACGGCCGGGTACCTGACGTACGCGTCCCCGGCCAACGCCTACGGGTCTCCCCAGGGGACGTTCAAGTTTGCGGTGTCCGACGGGACGCTCGAGAGCCTTGCGTCCTACACGATGTCGATCAACGTCATTTCCGTGCCGGACGCGCCGACTTCGGCCAACAACACGGTCACGACGGCCGAGGACGTGACGTACACGTTCGCCCTGGGGAATTTTCCGTTCTTCGACGCGGATCCGGGGGACACCCTGACGAAGGTGAAGATTACGAGCTTGGAGACGGCCGGGGAGTTGAAGGTCAATGGCGTCGACGTCACGCTGAACCAGGAGATCCTGGCGACGAGCATCAGCGGCGGGCAGTTGACGTTCGCGCCGGCGGCGAACGCCAACGGGAGTCCGTATGCGACTTTCCAGTTCAAGGTGTACGACGGGTCGCTGTACAGCACGTCGTCGTACGTGATGACGGTCAACGTCACTCCGGTGCCGGACCGGCCCACCTCGGCCGACAACTCGGTGACGACCAACGAGGACGTGATCTACACGTTCGCGCTGGGGAACTTCCCGTTCACCGACCCGGACACGGGGGACACCCTGGCAAAGGTCCAGATCACGCAGTTGCCCGGCGTGGGGTCGTTGAAGCTCAGCGGGGTGGACGTGACGCTGAACCAGGAGATTGCGGCTGCGAGCATCACGGCCGGGAACCTGAAGTTCACGCCGGTGACGGACGCGAACGGCACTCCGTACACGACGTTCAAGTTCAAGGTCCAGGACGGGAGCCTCTACAGCCTGTCGCCGTACACGATGACGGTCAACGTCACTCCGGTGCCGGACGCGCCGACCTCGGCCAACAACACGGTCACCACGCAGGAGGACGTGACCTACGCGTTCGGGCTGGGCGACTTCCCCTTCTCCGACCCGGACGTGGGAGACGCGCTGACGAAAGTGAAAATCACCCAGTTGGAGACGGCCGGGGCGTTGAAGCTCAGCGGGGTGGACGTGACACTGGACCAGGAGATCCTGGCCACGAGCATCAGCGCGGGGAACCTGACGTTCGTTCCGGCGCCGGACCAGAACGGATCGCCGTACACGACGTTCCAGTTCAAGGTCTACGACGGGACGCTGTACAGCACGTCGGCGTACGTGCTGACGGTCAACGTCACGCCGGTGGTGGACCCGCCCACCTCGGCCAACAACGCGGTGACGACCACCGAGGACGTGACCTACACGTTCGCGGTGGGGAATTTCCCGTTTTCCGACGCGGATCCGGGGGAAAGCCTGACGAAGGTCCAGATCACGCGGTTGGAGACGGCCGGGTCGTTGGAGCTGTCCGGGTCGCCGGTGGTTTTGGACCAGGAGATCGCGGTGGCAAGCATCACGGCCGGGAACCTGAAGTTCGTACCGGCCGCCAATGCCAACGGCTCTCCGTACACGACGTTCCAGTTCAAGGTGCACGACGGCACCCAGTACAGCCTGGCGTCGTACACGATGACGGTCAACGTGACGCCGGTGCCCGACGCGCCGACCTCGGCCAACAACACGGTCACCACGCCCGAGGACGTGACGTACACCTTCGCCCTGGGGAATTTCCCGTTTTTCGACGTGGATTCGGGGGACGCCCTGACGAAGGTGAAGATTACGAGCTTGGAGACGGCGGGGGCGTTGAAGCTCAGCGGTGCCGACGTGACGCTGAACCAGGAGATCCTGGCCACGAGCATTACGGCGGGGAACCTGACGTTCGCGGCGGCGGCGAACGCCAACGGGAGTCCGTACGCGACCTTCCAGTTCAAGGTGTACGACGGGTCGCTGTACAGCACGTCGGCGTACACGATGACGGTGAACGTCACCCCGGTGGCGGACCCGCCCACCTCGGCCGACAACGCGGTGACGACCAACGAGGACGTGATCTACACGTTCGCGCTGGGGAACTTCCCCTTCTCCGACCCGGACACGGGGGACACCCTGGCGAAGGTCCAGGTCACGCAGTTGCCCGGCGCGGGCTCGTTGAAGCTCAGCGGGGTGGACGTGACGCTGAACCAGGAGATCCTGGCCACGAGCATCACGGCCGGGAACCTGAAGTTCACGCCGGCGGCGAACGCCTACGGCAGTCCGTACACGACGTTCAAGTTCAGGGTCCAGGACGGAGTGCTCTACAGCCTGGCATCGTACACGATGACGGTCAACGTGACGCCGGTGCCCGACGCGCCGACCTCGGCCAACAACACGGTCACCACGCCCGAGGACGTGACGTACGCCTTCGCCCTGGGGCATTTTCCGTTTTTCGACGCGGATCCGGGGGACACCCTGACGAAGGTGAAGATTACGAGCTTGGAGACGGCGGGGGCGTTGAAGCTCAGCGGTGCCGACGTGACGCTGAACCAGGAGATCCTGGCCACGAGCATTACGGCGGGGAACCTGACGTTCGCGGCGGCGGCGAACGCCAACGGGACGCCGTACACGACCTTCCAATTCAAGGTGTACGACGGGTCGCTGTACAGCACGTCGGCGTACACGATGACGATCAACGTCACGCCGGTGCCCGACCCGCCGACTTCCTCGAACAACACGGTCACCACCAGCGAGGACGCGCCCTACACGTTTGCGCCGGGGAACTTCCCATTCAGCGACCCGGACACGGGCGATACGTTGTCGAAGGTCCGGATCACCGGCCTGGAGACGGCGGGGGCGTTGAAGCTCAGCGGGGCGGACGTGACGCTCGACCAGGAAATCCCGGCGAGCAGCATCACGGCCGGAAACCTGAAGTTTTATCCGGCCCCGGACGGCAACGGGACCCCCTACGCGACGTTCCAGTTCCAGGTCTCCGATGGGACGCTGTTCAGCGTCTTGTCGTACACGATGACGGTCAACGTCACTCCGGTCAACGACCGGCCGGTGGGAGCGGCCGACAACTACACGCTGTCGGAAGGGGGAACCCTGACGACCACCGACCCGTTCGGCAGCCTGACGGTCGGCAACCCGGACGACAACGGGGTGCTGGCCAACGACACGGACCCGGACGGCGATTCGCTCACCGCCCAGTTGGTGCAGGGGCCGACCCATGCCGCTTCGTTCTCGCTGAATTCCAACGGGACCTTCACCTACGTGCACGACGGGGGCGAGACCACCAGCGACACCTTCACCTACAGGCCGTACGACGGCGTCTTGACGAGCCTCAATCCCGTGACGGTGACGTTCACGATCATCCCGGTCGAAGACGGTCCGCAGGTCTCGGTCCCCGCGGTCGGGGCTGACGAAGGGGAGACGGTCGCGCTGGTGGTGCCGTTTACCGATGCGGACTCCTCGTCGATGAGCCTGGCGGTGATCGACTGGGGGGACGGGACGGCCAGCCGCAGCGACGTGCCGGCCGACGGAGTGGTGGTGAGCTTTGCCTCGGGCTCCGGAACGGTGACGGCCCACCACACCTATGCCGACAACCGAGCCGGGAACTACACGATCCTCGTATCCGTCACCGACGCCCAGGGGAACGTGGGCAACGACACGGCCACGGCCACGATCGCCAACGTGGCCCCCACGCTCTCGGCAGGGTTGAGCTTCGTCCCCGAGGCGTCGAACAACGGGAAATACAAAGCGGCGGCGCTGATTACGGGGAGCTTCACCGATCCCGGCTTTACGTTCAGCCCGGCCGGCACGGCCGAGCAGTTCACGGTCACGATCGCTTGGGGGGACAACACCACCACGACGCTTCCGCACGGCGACCTGCACGTGCTTCAAGGGGGCGTGGAGAGCGGCGGCGGCGGCGTGCGGCTGACCGAGGGGAGCTTCGAGGCCAGCCACAGCTATGCCCAGAGCGGCGTGTACACGATCACGGTGACGGTCACCGACGACGACGGCGGCCAGGACCAGCAAGTGTTCAGCCCTTACGGGGTGGTCACGATCTGGGTCGAGTCGGCCATCAATCCGTCGAAGGAGGGTCGGATTCCGGTGGCGGTCAAGAACGACTGCGGGATCCCGATCAGCCAGATCCAGACCGCCACGCTTCGGTTCGGGCCGGCAGGGGCCACGCCCCTGGACGCGGTCTTGAACCCCGCCCAGTTGAGGCTCCACTTCCAGGCCCTCGACACGGGGATCCAGCCGCCCACGAGCGGCAAGGACGAGTACCGGCCGGTGTTCCTCAGCGGCCAGTGGCTCGACGGCGGGGTGCTCCGGACGTTCGTGGGGATGGACGTGGTGAAGATCGTTGCCGGCAAGAAGGACGGCGGGACGCCGCCGACGGTCCCGGTGGGCAACTCGAAGTTCTTCGTCACCGACGCGGACACGAACCGCATCTACCGCTACAGCCCCAGCGGGGCGGAAACCGGGTCGATCGCGCTGGACACCGCGGCCCGCGACGTCCGCGACATCACGATCTTCGATCCCACCGACCCGCACGATCTCAGCGATGCCGCCCTGTTGAGCCTCGGCGGGACCCAGCAGGTGGCCCGGCAGGGGACCAACGGAGCGGTGGTCGGCTCGTGGCGGGCCTTTGGGCTGGAAAACCCCCAGGGAATCGCCACCAACGGCCGGGACGTGTGGATCGTCGACGCCGCCACCGACAAGATCTACCGCTACTCCGGGATGGCGCTGCGGGCCGACCGCTTCGGGGTGGCCGTGCCGGACGGGATCTATCCGCTGGCCACGGGGAACGCCGACCCCACCGGCATCACCACCGACGGCGACCTGTTGTGGGTGGTCGACAACGCGGTGAACAAGGTCTTCGTGTACGACCTGGAGGGGAATCCCCAAGGCACCCCCTGGTCGCTGCACGCCGACAACGCCGATCCGGCGGGGATCACCCGCTCGCTGGTGGCGGTGCTGCAAGGAGAAGACGTTTCCAGCACCCTCTGGGTGGTGGACCAGGTGGACCGGCTGGTCTACAAGTACGCCGGGGCCAAGCAGTGGCACACCAACCCGCCCCAGCAAGTGCAGAAGCACACGTTCGCCCTGGCATCGCAGAACACCAGGCCCACGGGAATCGCCGACCCGCAGGGCCAGAACACCAACCCCGTAGCCCAGAACAATTACCACTACAACATCGTCGCCGGGACCGCGGTCAGGATTTACGCCCTGAACAACGACTACGACGTCGACGGCGACCACCTGACGATCACGGGCACGGGCACGGCGAGCTACGGGAGCGTGCAGATCGACTCCTACGGCGACTACGTCACCTACACGCCGAACACGCCGTTTTTCGACGACAGCTTCACGTACACGATCAGCGACGGCTACGGCGGCACGGCCTCGGGGACGGTCTACCTCGACAACAACATGTACGGCGGTTACGCGGGGTACGGCATGACGTACCCGCCGGTCGCCAACGACGACAACGTCTACCTCTATGACGTGACCGCCGGCACGGCCGTCGACCTCTATCTGCTGAACAACGATTACGACCAGGACGGCACCCCGCTGTCGATCTCGAGCGTGGGCTCGGCGAGCTACGGGTCGTTGCAGATCCTCGGCAGCGGGAAGTACGTGCGGTACACGCCCTATGGCTACGGGGGTTTCGTCGACGACAGCTTCACCTACACGCTCTCCAGCGGCTACGCGGGGACGGACACGGCCACGGTATTCCTGGACGACGGGATGTACGGGGGCTACGCCGGTGCGCCCCCGCCCTCGAACAACCCGCCCGACGCGGTCAACGATTCGGTGCCCGGCGTGATGCCCGGCGTGCCGGTGAACGTTTACGTCTTGAACAACGACACCGACCCCGACGGCAATCCGCTCTCGATCACCGGCACCACCCCGGCCAGCTACGGGAGCGTGCAAATCAACTCCTACGGCGGCTACATCACCTACACGGCCAACGGGCCGTTCTCCCAGGACAGCTTCACCTACACGATCAGCGACGGCCACGGGGGTACGGACACGGCCACGGCGACGCTTTACGGGGGCTACGGGGGCTACGGCAACATGCCTCCGGTGGCCAACAACGATTCGGTGTACAGCGTTGCCGGCGGGGTTCCGGTCGACGTGTACGTCCTGGCCAACGACACGGACCCCAACGGCGATACGCTCTCGATCACGGGATACGGCACGCCCACCCAGGGGAGCGTGCAAATCAACGGAAATCACCTCACCTACACCCCCAACTCCGGCTTCACCGAGGACAGCTTCAGCTACACGATCAGCGACGGGCACGGTGGCACGGCCTACGGGACCGTCTCGCTGTACGACCACGCCTACGGCTACGGCGGGTACGGCAACATGCCGCCGGCCGCCAGCGACGATTTCGCGTACGGCGTGAGCGGAGGGGTGCCGCTGAACCTGTACGTCCTCTGGAACGACTCGGACCCCAATTCGGATCCGCTGACGATCAGCGCCGTGGGCACGCCGTTGCACGGCTCGGTCCAGAACCGCACCGGGTATCTGACCTATACGCCCGACGTGGATTTCGCGGATGACAGCTTTACCTATACGATCGACGACGGGCACGGGGGCTCGGCCACCGGGACCATCTGGTTGTACGACGAGCCGACGGGCGGATACGGGGGCGGTCCGTACGGGGGCGGTCCGTACGGGGGCGGTCCGTACGGCGGCGGCCCGTACGGCGGCTTTGGCCCCTGGGCCCAAAGCGACTACTACCTCAACCTGGCGGCCGGCACCAGCCACCCCCTGTACGTCCTGGACAACGACGGACCGGGCGGGTTCGGTGCCCTGGAGATCGCCGCCGTCGGCACGCCGAGCCACGGCACGGTCCAGATCAGTCCCAACGGCGACTTCCTTGCCTACACGCCGGCGGCCGGCTCGTCGGGGGACAGCTTCACCTACACGATCTCCGACTCGGAAGACCGCACGGCCACGGCCACGGTCTTCGTGCAGAGCTGCCCGTACGAGTGGATGTACGGCGGGCCCGCGGCCTACGAGTGGTACTTCGCCCACGCCGACGACTCGGCCATCTCGGGGGACAGCTCGGCCCTGGCGCTGGCCGGCGCGATGGCCGCCGACCCGACCCTGATCGCGGGGGCGAGCTTCGCAGCCCTGCCTCCGATCGCCAAGTCGTACGGGGTGGGGACGTCGCCCTTGGGGGCCTTCGACACGGCGCCGGTCCGGTACGGGGTTCTCTCGACGGGCGAGGCGGGCTTCCTCAACGACGCCGGGCAGTTGGCCAGCTTCGATCTCGGCGGCGGGAACATCCGCGGCACGAGCGACTACGACGTCACCGTGCTGAAGATCGACCTGGTGGTGCCCAGCGGGGTGAACTACCTGTCGTTCGACTTCCAGTTCCTCAGCGAAGAATTCCCCTCCGCGGGCGAAGACCCCTTCAACGACGCCTTCCTCGCCGAGCTGGACGGCTCGACCTGGACCACCTCGGGCGGCGAGATCACCGCGTCGGGGAATTTTGCGGTGTTGCCCGGGGGCGCCCCGCTGAGCGTCGAGGGGGCCACCGCCGGCAAGTTCGGCCCCCAATACGCCGAAAGCACCGCCTTCGACGGCCAGGGCGACGACGCCCACGGAGGCGGCACGCCGCTATATAGGGCTAAAACACCTATAACGGCCGGCGCCCACTCCCTGTACCTCTCGATCTTCGACCAGGGCGACAACCTCCACGACAGCGCCGTATTGATCTCCAACCTCAAGCTCGGCACCGCGCCGGAGGCGGTCACGGCCGGCGTCACCGGCGTGCTCACCGTCGACGCCTGGACGGTCAAGAACCCGTTCGACGCGTACACGGACGTTCTGATCACGGGCCAGGTGCCCGCCGACGTCGAGCTGGCCAGCGTCACCGTCAACGGCGTCCAGGTCGACGCCATCGACGCGGCCCAGCGGTTCTTCAAGGTGGTCCAGGCCATGCCCGGGCTGAACGCCTTCGAGATCGTGGCCACCGACGTGGCGGGGCAGTCGCGGGCGTGGGACACGGTCGCGTTCGAGGCCATGCCCAGGACCGACCGCCTGAACTGGGACCTGATGGTCGACGCCTCGGCGAGCGTCAAGGGCCAGTACGCGCCGACCTCGTTCTACGAGAAGCCCGACGTGCTCTACGCCGACGTGGCGGTCCGCAACGACGGCGGCTACACGATCCATGCACCCTTGTTGGTTGGGGTGATCAACCTCAGCGACCCGACGGTGCGCGTGCGGGAGATCGACGGCACCACGCCGAAGGGGATCCCCTACTACGACTTCAGCACGCTGCTGAAGGAGGGGGAGCCGCAGGAAGGCCGCGCCCTGCCGCCGGGGGAAGAAACCGGCGTGGGGACCATCGCCTTCCGCGTCCCCAACAAGGAGCCGTTCACCTACGACCTGGTGGTGCTGGGGCGGCCCAACAAGCCGCCGCGGTTCGTCACCGCGCCGGTGGTCCAGGTGGCGGCCCGGACCGGCATCGCCGACGAGTACTACTACGACTTCGAGGCCTACGACGAGAACGACGACGCGTTGACGTACTCGCTGGTGGCGGGCCCGGCGGGGATGGACATCGAGACGGACGAGGCGACCGGCAACCGCGTGCTGGTCTGGGATCCCGAGACCGCCGCGGAGGCGGACCCGAACGCCGGCGACGCCGGCACCCACTGGGTGACGCTGCTGGTCGAGGACCCGTTCGGGGGCTACGACGAGCAGGACTTCCTCGTTACGGTCACGGAAGACGCGCCCAACCGTCCGCCGGCGTTCGTCTCGCTGCCCGTGGTGGAGGCGTACGTGGGCGAGCCGTACAGCTACCTGGCCATGGCGACCGACCGGGACGGCGATCCGCTGACGTTCTCGGTCGGCCGGGGCCCCCAGGGGACGCTGTTCCCCGCCCCGGGGCCTTACGACGCCCCGCACCCCAGCGGGACCGAGGTCACGTGGACGCCGACCGCGGCGGACGTGGACAAGCTCGTCGACGTGACCCTGGTGGTCAGCGACGGCCAACTCACCGGAACGCAGGACTACAAGATCCTGGTCCTTCCCGCACCGGGCAACCGGCCGCCGATCATCATCAGCGAGCCGGACGTGGGCCACATGATCTCGGGCCCGACCAATCCGCCCACGGAAAACGTCATCCCCAACCGGATCATTCTCGAGCTGGGCGAGGGCGATGATCCGGTGGAGATGCTCGTCTCGGCGGTGATCTCGTCGGGCGGGGGCGGCGGCACGCCGTATGAGCCCCCGGAGGGCCCGCCCGACACGATGACCGTCTTCAACAGCACCGACGTCCAGCAACTCTTGAACATCCTGCTGCACGGCGGCGGGGTGGGGCTGAACGTCAAGTCGGTGAGCCTCAACGGGCAGGAGATCCCGGCCAACGACTTGGCCTCGACGGGGTACTTCGTCAACAACAACGAAGCCTTCGGCATGGATCCGTACGGGATCGTGCTCAGCAGCGGCAACGCCGAGGACTACTCCAGCGGGCCGAACGTCAGCGACGCCAATACCACCGGCTTCGGCGTCCCGGCCACGAACGAGCAGAACAATCTCCTTTACCCGATCACTGGATACAGCGAGCATTGGGACGTTACCCAGTTGGACGCGACGTTCGACATGCAGCCCGGCTTCGACACGGTTTACTTCAACGTGGTTTACGGCACCGACGAGTATAACGAGTGGACCGGGAGCGAGTTCATGGACGGGTTCGGGCTGTTCGTCAATGGCGAAAACATCGCCTTTGCCCGGGCCGACAACAACGTCTCGCCGGTCGCCCGGGCGGACGACTACTACATGTACAACATTACCCACAGCGCGTCGGTGGACCTGTACGTGCTGGGGAACGACTCGGACGCCAATCGCGATCCGCTGCGGATCCTGCGCACGACGTCTCCGGCGCACGGAACCGTCCAGATCAGCCAGAACGGCAAGTACGTGACCTACACGCCCAGCGCCGGTTTCGTGGACGACAGCTTCGACTACCTCATTGCCGACGATTACGGCGGGCTGGCCCTGGCCACCGTCACGATCCACGACGAGATGTACGGCGGGTACGGCGGGTACGGCGGCTACGGGAACATGCCCCCCCATGCCCTCGACGACTGGGTCTACCGCGTCCAGCCCGGCGTGGCGATGAAGATCTATCCGACGATGAACGACGTGGATTACAATTCGGATCACCTCACGATCTCGGCGATCTCCACCACCAATCCCCCGACCCACGGGGACGCGGAGATTGGCGGGCAGGGGGACTACATCCTCTACACGCCCGACGGCGATTTCGAGGAGGACAGCTTCGACTACACCGTGTCGGACGGCCACGGGGGGACCTCCCAGGGGACGATCACCCTGGACATCGACTGGGGCCTGGGTGGGGGCGGCGGGTACGGCGGTAGCCTCGACTACCCCGTTTACGTCGACCACCCCGACGTCGACGGCCCGGCCATACCGGGCGAGACCCAGCCGCCGGTGATCACCTCGCTGCCCACGGGCCCGGCGGTCGTCGGTCAACTCTGGCAGTACGAATTGGCGTCGGCCAACCCCAACAACCGAGCGCTTCAGTTTCAGGTCGAGCCGGGGAAGTGCCCGCCCGGGATGGTGATCGCCTCGGAATACGACTACCAGGAGCAGCGTATCCGCTGGTACGTCCGCTGGACGCCGCCGGCGATCATGGCGGGGATGGACGTGGGGGTCACGCTCCGGGTGCGGGAGACGGGGGTGGGCGGGGAGACGGGCGCGTGGTCGAAGCAGACCTTCGTCCTGCCGGTGGTCAGCCAGCTTCCCGGCTTTCGCTTCCAGTCGCTGGGCGCCGGGCCAGCCACGCTCGACCAGGCCTACTCCTACCAGGTCCAGGTCGTCGATCCCACCCCCGGCACGAGTCCGACGTACAGCCTCCAGAACGCCACGGGGAACATGGCGATCAGCTCGACGGGCCTTTTGACCTGGACCCCCACGGCCATGGGCACGGCCTCCGCCACGATCGTGGTCACCGACGACGGCGTGCCGATCAGTCAGCCGTTTGCGATTCCGGTCTTCATGCCTTACGCGACGCTGCTGGAGACCGAACTCGACGGCATCCTGGCGCCGCGGAACGACCCGGTGCTCCACTTCTCCCGGTACGTGGGAGACGCCTCGAAGGACAACACGTTGACGTTCATTCTGGCTGACACCAACGACTGGGTTTGGGACACGACCGCGTACATTGCGGCGTTGGGTGGGTCGGACCCGAACCAGGTGGACGTGATCCTGGAGCGTTCCGTGTCGAACGCCCCGGTGACGTGGACCCCTGCGGAGGTGCCGAACGTGCAGGCGGGCCAGACGGTCTCGTTCACCACGACCTTCACCGGCGACGATCTCGCCCACAACTTCGACCTAAGGTTCGTCGACGACAACAGCGGCGCGATCCTGGGCACGATCCCCGTGTCGATCAACGGGGCGTACTTCTACCTGGTGCGGGCCGTCGATCCGGACGGAGACCACCTCACCTACAGCATGCCGGTCCACCCGGACGGCGCGACGATCGACCCGGAGACCGGCCTGATCGATTGGATCCCCCCGGCCGCCAAGCCCGAGGGCTACGACTTCACCGTGCGGGTGGAGGACGGGCGCGGGGGCTACGACGAGCAGACCTACAAGGTGGTCGTCACGTTGGCCGGGGCGGAGAACATCCATGCCCCCGAGATCGACTCCACCGCGCCGACGGACGCCACGGTCGGCTACGCCTACACCTACCAGGTTGTGGCCCACGACGACGACGGCGACGAGCTGCGCTACTTCCTCAAGGCGGTTGACGTGCAAACGCCGGTGCCGGCCGGGATGAGCATCGACCGGCGCACGGGTCGGGTCACCTGGGTGCCCCAGAGCACGGCGGCCGCCTCGGTCAAGGTCGTGGTGGCCGACGGCCGCGGCAGGCAGGACGACCAGACGATCGTGTTCGACGTGGACGAGACGCGGATCAACGTCAATCCGCGGTTTACCTCCGACCCGGTGGAGTACGTCATTCTGGGCCAGGACTACGTCTACCGGGCAACGGCCGAGGACGCGAACGCCGATCCGATGACCTTCGACCTCTTGAGCGGCCCGGCCGGGATGGAGATCGATCCGGGCATCGGCACCGTGGTCTGGACTCCGGCGCCGGATCAGGTGGGGACGCACAACGTGTACCTTCGGGTCCGCGACCCGCAGGGGGCGTACGGGCTCCAGTCGTTCGAGGTCACGGTGTACCTGGCAAACCTGCCGCCGGTGCTGATCTCCGACCCGCCCACCGACGTGGTCGTGGAAGGGCACACCTTCGAGTACCTGGTCGTGGCGGTGGATCCGAACGTCGATCCGGGGGCGACCGATCCGGACAAGACCGACGAGATCGACTTCACGGTGGCGGTCGCGCCTCTCGACTCGGCCCCGGCGCCGACGCACCAGCCCGAGTTTCTCGGCATCGCGTCGTGGGACAGCGACGTGTTGCGGTGGGAGGTGACGTCCGCCGAGGTCGGTTACAGCTACCAATTCACCGTCACCGCGACGGACGAGGAAGACCAGACCGACGCGCAGCAGTTCGTCCTGGAAGTGGTGGAGGCGATTTCCGAGAGCGGCGACCCGACGATCGACACCACCCAGCTCCCCACGGCCATCGAGGGGCGCCTGTACCAGACGGTGATCGAGGCGAGCGATCCGCAAAACGATTCGTTGGAGTTCCGGCTGGAGCAGGGGCCGGCGGGCATGACGATCGACGCGGCGACCGGTCTTTTGGAGTGGCCGGCGCCAGTGGACACGGGCCAGTCGCACCCGGTGACGGTCTACGTCCAGGACGGCCAGGGGGGCGAGGCCCGGGCAACGTTCGCCCTGGACGTCTACGGGAACCGCGCCCCGGTGGTCACGACGCTGGGGCTGCCGGGTCCGGCCACCGTGGGGGAAACCTACCAGGTTCAGATCGAAGCCCGAGATCCGGACGGCGACCCGATCACCTTCTCCGTGGAGGTCCGCGACGCTCAGGGGGCCGCGGTCACGGCGGGCAACCCCACGATCGGCGCCACGACCGGCCTGTTCGTGTGGGACGCCCCGGCCGCCACGGGGGACTACTTCGTGGCGGTGACGGTCGAGGACGAGCGGGTGGTCAACGAGCTGGTCGGAAGCATGTCGGTCACGGTGACCTATCCGCTGGCGGTGCAGCCGGTGGGCGGGGTGAACCACGCACCGGTGATCCTGACCACCTCCATTTTCAGCCCGACCAAGGCCAACGCCACGCCGCCGGCCAACCCCAGCTACCAGGTGCAGCTTGCGGCCTTCGACCCGGACGGCGACCCGATCACCCAGTTCCTGCTCAACTCGGAAGCGCTGGCGGCCGGGATGTCGATCACGACGGGCGGGCTCTTGACCTGGTCGCCCGACGACGACGACGTGGGCACGCACGGGATCACGGTCAAGGCGGTCGACGCGCGGGACCTCGAGTCCGAGCCGGCGGAGTTTACCCTCCAGGTCGTGGCGTCGACGGATTCCGGCTACGTCAACCACGAGCCGGTTATTGATGGTTTCAGCTACTCGACGAGGGCCTACGTGGGCTCGCAGTACGAGGTTCGGGTGCCGGCCTGGGACCCGGACGGCGACCCGATCACGTACTCGGCCACGGTGACGCGCCAGGGAGGAACCCCGGAGCCGGCGGGGAACTACCAGATCTCCAGCTCGGGGGTGTTCACCTGGACACCCGGCGGGCCGGCGGACGTGTACCACCTCGTGGTCACGGTGACGGACTCCCACGACGCCTCCACGGACACCGGCCCACTGGCGGTGACCGTGGTCGCGGCGCCGGCCAATAACCCGCCGGACATCAGGGAGACCCAGGTCCCGGCGACCACGATCGCCAACACGAACCCCGCGGGCGACCCGACGTACGAGGCGCGGATCTTCGCCGCGGACCCGGACGGCGACGCGATCAGCTTCTCCTTCGTGGGGACGCCGCCGGCGGGCATGACGATCGACGACGATGGCGTGATCACCTGGCGGCCGACCACGTCGCAGGTGGGGGGCCACAACTTCAAGGTTCGTGTAACCGACGCCTGGGGGCTGACGGTCGACACCGATACGCTCAGCGTGACCGTGCAGAGCGCCTCGACGCAGAACACGCCCCCCGAGATCGACACCGACCCGCCGCTGCCCAATCCCAAGGCCAACATCCGTTACCAGACGCAGATCCTGGCCCACGACGACAACGGCAACCCGCCGGTCTTTTCGGTCGATTCCGCCTCGGCGGCCAAGGGGATCTCGATCGACGACGCGGGGTGGCTGCGATGGACCCCGACGACCGAACAGGCCGGATCGCACGACGTCGAGGTCACCGTGAGCGACGGCCAGGCGAGCGTCTCGCAGGCCTACACCGTCACGGTCCAGGTGGGAGTCAACGCGCCTCCGGAGATCACGTCCTCCGCGCCGAGGCGGGTCTACGCCGGCCAGAAGTACCTCTACGCCGTGGCGGCCCGCGATCCCGACGGCGACCCGTTGGAATACGTCCTCGAGACGTACCCGACGGGGATGACGATCGCGCAGACGGGTCTCATCTCGTGGCAGACCGCCGGAACGCACCTGGGGCGATCGTTCCCGGTGGTGGTCCGGGTGTACGAGCTGATTCCCAGCGGGAGCTCGCTGGTCCGCGGCGAGTCGGACGCGGAGTCGTTCGCGATCGAGGTCCTCAGCGATCCGAACAACCACGCCCCGAAGATCGTCACCTCGGCCCCGCGCCTGACCACGCTGGATCGCGTCTACGGGTACGACCCGGTTGCCGAGGACGTCGATGGCGGCGCGTTCGTCTGGTCGCTCGACACGAAGCCGACCAACATGGCGATCGATCCGGAGACCGGGCGGATCCGCTGGCAGCCGCAGGCGTACCAGTTGGGGGACCACGAGGTGATCCTGCGGGTGACGGACCTCCAGGGGGCCTCCGACACGCAGACGTTCACGGTGACGGTCCGGGCGGTCAACTCCGGCCCGCTGATCAAATCCGACCCGCCGGTCACGGCCTACGTCGACGAGTTGTACCTCTACGCGATCCACGCCGAGGACCCGGAAGGGGACCCGATCCAGTACGTCGTCAAGCTCACCGACCCCAACCGCAACGAGGTGCCGGTTGTGCCGTTCGACCCGGACAACCTCCAGCCGTTCTCCCTGGACGACCAAGGGGTCATCCGCTGGACGCCGCAGACCCAGGACGTCAACACGCTGCCGTGGACCGTGGACGTGGTGGCCAGGGACGAGCTGGGGATGGGGACGCGGCAGGTGTACTCGCTGTTCGTCTCGGCCTCGCCGGGCGGGGGTGACAAGCCGCCGGTCATCACCTCGACGCCGGTCCGCGTGGCCGCGGTCAGCTCCATCGACTCGCAGGACCAGCAGGACCAGTACGTCTACCGCTACGACGTCGACGCCGTGGACCCGGACAGCCCGCCCAGCGGCATCCGCTACGCCCTGACCGAGAAGCCCAACTACTACGATACCCAGAACCACGCCGACGAGATGACGATCAACGAGATCACCGGCGAGATCACCTGGCAGCCCAGCGTGGCCCAGCTTGGCGGCCTGCTGGAAAAGGCTCACTACGTGACCGTCCAGGCCACCTCGAACAACCTGATCTCCAGCCAGCGCTACCGGCTGGTGCTGCGGCGCGACAACCACCTGCCCGAGCTGGTGGCCGATTGGCCGCTGGAGGTGGCGGCCGGGGCCACGTACCAGCATGATGTCCACGTCGACGACCCCGACCACGATCCGATCACGTTCACGCTCAAGGACGGCCCGAGCGGGATGACGATGGACCGCTACGGCCGGATCAGTTGGACGACCACGGCGGCCGACCTCACTCCGGACGGGGGCGAGGGGCACCGCGTCGAGGTCAGCGTCTCCGACGGCTACGCCGAGGGGACCGACACGGCCGCCTTCTACGTCAAGGTGGTGGCCGATACGCAGGCGCCCGCGGTGGACCTCCAGGTGTCGCCGGGCCTCGAGGTCTACAAGGACCAGCAGGTGACCTTCCTGGTCAACGCCGTCGACAACGTTGGTGTGCAGACCCTTTCGCTTAGCATCGTGTGCGGCGGCACGACCGAGACGCTGACGCTCAACGGCGACGGCATCGCCCACTACACGCCGTCAAGCACCGTGCCCTTCCAGGCGGTGGCGGTGGCCACCGACGCGTCGGGCAACTCGTCGTCGGCCACCAGGACGATCTTCGTCTGGGACCCCAGCGACAAGAACCCGCCGCAGGTGACGCTCACCGCGCCGGCCGAAGGGGCCAAGGTGACCAAGCCGACCGACGTCACCGGGACGGTCGACGATCCGGACAACAACCTGGTGAGCTGGACCCTGGCGGCGGCCCCGGTTGGCAGCCAGGACTTCACCACGCTGGCCTCGGGCACGCAGGAGGTGGTCACCTCGGGCGTGCTGGGCCGGTTCGATCCCACGCTCCTGACCAACGGCCTGTACGTGCTCCGCCTGTCGGCGACCGACCTGGGCGGCAACACGGCCAGCGACGACCGGATCGTCAACGTCGACGGCGATCTGAAGCTGGGCAACTTCAACCTCTCCTTCACCGACCTGACGGTCCCGGTGGCGGGCATCCCGATCACGGTGACCCGCAGCTACGACACCCTGAAGGCCAAGGAGTCGGGCGACTTCGGCTACGGCTGGAAGCTCGACCTGAGCAACACCAAGGTCGACGTCGACCTGTCGTCCGACGAGCTGAGCGGGTTCAGCGACTACGTGCCGTTCCGCGACGGCACCCGGGTCGTGATCACCCTGCCCGACGGCTCCACCGAAGGCTTCACCTTCTACGCGGAGCCCGGCCAGACGCTGTTCGGCATCATCTTCGACTACCGGCCAAAATTCTGGCCGGACGCCGGCGTGCGCAGCACGCTCACCGTGCCCCAGTACGAGCTCGACAAGCAGGGGGACGAGTACATCTACCTGGGCAGCGGCGAATCGTACCACCCGGCGCATTTCGGGAACGTCTACACGCTGACCACCCGGGCCGGGTTGAAGTACGAGATCAACGCCACCACCGGCGGGCTGGAGTCGATCACCGACCGCAACGGCAACACCGTGTACTACAGCGACACGGGGATCCAGAGCGAGACCGGTCGCGGGCTGAAGATCGAGCGGGACAGCCACGACCGGATCACCTCGATTGCCGACCCGGCCGACAAGAAGCTCCTCTACGAGTACGATCCCTTGACGGGCGACCTGGTGGCGTTCTACGACCGGGTGGCGTCGGCGAAGAAGCTGGCCCAGGAGCCGGTCACGCCGGTGACCTACACCTACGACGCGCCGCAGCCGCACTACCTGAGCAAGATCACCGACGCCCGGGGTGTGGACGTGATGCGCCTCGAGTTCGACCCGGTCACCGGCCGGATCACGAACCTGGCCGACGCCTCCGGGTCGGGGATCCAGTTCACGCAGAAGATCGACCTCGGCGGGAGCACCTTTGCCGAGGTGCTCGACGTGCCCGGCCCCGGCAAGACGGAGATTGTCAGGGACTCCAATGGCAACGTAGCCCGAAAGGTCGAATGGCTTGAAGACCCGCAGAACCCGGGCACGTACACCTACCTGGTGACCGCGTACGAGTACAACAGCGACGACAAGCCGGTCAAAGAGAGCCAGCCGTTCACGGTCACTGCGGCGCAGGTGGACGATCCGTACAGCCCGACGGACGCCACCCACCGGTACAACGCCGCGCCGCCGGTGTGGAAGACGCAGTCGACGTACGACACCGACGGCAACGTGCTGACGCAAACCGACGCGTTAGGCAACATGACCGGATACGCCTACAACTCCTACGGCCAAGTGGTTGCTGGCACCGACCCCTTGGGTAGCCGGACGCTCAACTACTACGACCAGTACGGCAACCTGTTCCAGACCCGCGACCCCGAGGGCAGCCGGACCAGCTTCAGCTTCAACGATCGCGGGCTGCCAACAGCCGCCCGCGACGATGCTGGCAATACGGTAGGTACCTTTACGTTCGACGATTACGGGGAGCCCACGTCTGCCACGAGCGCCGTGGGGCCCACTTCACACACGGTCTATGATGGCGCGGGCAATCCGACCCTCATCTACCGTCACTGGACTGACCCGACGGACGTGCAGAACAAGAAGACCCTCGTGACCCGCACGTACTACGACTCCGACAGCCGGGCCACTGGGAGTGCCGAATACGTGGTCAACGGGCATCAAACGTACACCTCGCCGAGCCAATTGAGCGACTCCGACCGACTCTGGTCCACGGGAACGTACTACACCGACTCCGGCCAGGTGGACTACACGGTCGACCAGTTGGGCCACCGCACCGAGAATCGCTACAACGTCCGCGGGCAGATCATCGAGACGCGAAAGCAGGCCACCGACACGGGGGGCAATCCTACGTGGCTGGTCACACGGACCGTGTACAACAACCTCAGCCAAACGACGTACTCGACCGATCAGTACGCAGACGCCAACCCGGACGACGCCAACAATCCGGTGGTCCAGGGGAGGCACACTGTGTACGACTCGGCTGGCCGCGCCGTGGGCGCGGAACGACTGGCGGATTTGGTGATCGAAGTCACCGGGACCGCACCGAACCTCCAGACGCAAGTCTCGGCCACCCACCCGGGTACGGTCGTGTCGACGAGCCAACCCCATTACGACACGGCAGGTCGGACGGACGTCACGGTAGATCCCTTTGGGGCCGAGACCCGAACCACCTTCGACGCCGCAGGCCGTGTCCTGGAGACCCGGACGCAGGTCAGGGACGAAAACGACCAGGTGAAGTGGCTGGTGAGCCGCACGGTGTACGACGAGGCGGGCAGGGCGGTTGTCAGCACCGGCCAATACGTCTTGGGGGGGTCCGGCCCGATCACCGGCACTCGCACCACCTACAACAAGGCCGGCCGGGTCGTGAAGACCGAAGGGATCGAGGGACTGGTGGTCGGTCTGACCGGATCGGGTGCGGATCTGAAGACGGAGGTAACCACGGCCGGCACGGTGACGTGGCAAGACGACACGGTCTATGACGAGCAGGGCCGTGTGCAGAAGTCGGTGGGCCGCCATGCGCCGGGCGCGGCGGGCCCGACCACCGAGTACGAATACGACGCGGCCAGCCGAAAGACCGCCGTGGTGGGGCCCGTGGTGTTCGACGAGTCCACGGGCCAACTGGTCCGCCACCGCAGCGAGACGAAGTACGACAGCCAGGGCCGCCTCCAGGCAACCTGGGACAACATCCGCGTCTTGGTGGACCAGACCGGCAAGGTCCTCGAAACCAGCTACGCGGACAAGCACGTGACCCAGTTCTCCTACGATGCCTCGGGACACACCACGAAGACGGTCTTTGACGACGGGAGCTTCGTCACCAGCGCCTACGATGGCTACGGGCGAGTGGTCGCCGCGACCGAGCAGGCGGCAGCAGGCACCCCGGTGGGCCAACTCCACACGAAGTCCTACGAGTACGACACCGCTGGCCGGCTCACGGCCGTGGTGCTCCCCGAGGTGGAGCATCCCTCGCCCACCATCGGGCTGGTGCGCCCGCGGTACGAGTACACCTACGATGCCTCAGGCAATCTGGCCAGCATCCGCGACAACGTCTACCAGACCGCCGCAGGCATCTTCTACGACCACGACGGGCAGGCTGGCGACTTCAGCCAGGCCTACGACACCCGGGTGACTGGGTTCACCTACGACACCCAGGGCCACCAGGTTACCCGCACCCTGCCCATCGGCACCAGCACCGCGGGCAACCCAGACGACTTTGTGGAGCGCAAGTACTACGATTCCCGCGGGCGGCTGGATTATGAGGTCTCCTTCGAGGGGGTGCTGACCGCGTACGTGTACGATAACACCCTCGGTGCCTCCGGTCGGCTCGCCCAGAAGAAGTACTTCACAAGCGTTTCCGCCTACAACAACGGCCAAGGGACGCCCAGCGAGATCACCAAGTACACGTATGATGCCTATGGCCGAGCCAAAGAGGTGGTCCAGGATCGCGACGGAAACCTGGGGACCACGACCGACCAGCGGGTGACGACCGACGGGTACGACCTGTACGGTCAGTTGACATCCGTGGTCTCGCCCGAGGGGACGATCCACTACGACTACGACCCGGTGACGGGAGAGCAGGTGCGGACCTGGACCGGCACCGACACGGTCAATCCGCGCACGGACACCCGGTACGCCTACGACACACTTGGACGGCTGGACAGCGTCACCGTCTACGCCCGCAGCAGCCAGAACCTCTCCCCAGCCCAGCGGGAGGTGACCGACTACGTGTACGACCTCTTGGGCAACTTGGCTCAGGTTCGGTTGCCCAATGGAGTGGTGAGCGACTACGACTACGATGAACTGAATCGGCTGGAGTTGTTGCGACAGTTCCGGGACGATGGCGACCACATCTACGAGGCAGGCGTGGACACGGTGCTGGCCGAATTCGATTACGACCTCTTGGCCGATGGCCATCGCTCGGGCGTGACCGAGAAGGACGACCAGGGCCGCACCACGCGGATCGATTGGGTGTACGATAACCTCGGCCGCCTCACGCGCGAGTCCTACAACAGCCACCAAGACTCGCTGGACTTTGTGACCGACTACACCTTCGACCTGATCGGTAACCGGCTGGCGAAGCAGACCGACACGGATCCCGCCTTCAGCGGCAATCCCACGTTCAACGAGACGGTCACTTACGCCTACGATGCCAACGACCGGCTGCTCACGGAGACGAAAGACGCTGCGGGCACGGGCAACGATCGGCACACGGTGTATGCCTACGGCACGGGGAACGCGGGCACGCAGCAGACCGTCAAGACGGTCCACCAGGGCTTGACCTCAGGTGGCCAAGTGCTCCAGCAGGACACCTACGGCTACAACCTGCAAGGGCGAATGTCGTCGGCGACCGTGGACAAGACCGGCTCCAGTGGCGGGGTCAGCAACTCCAGCTACGAGTACGACGACGCGGGCATTCGGGTGAGCCAGACGGTCGATGGCACGAAGTCCCTCTATTTGGTCGACCACCAGAACCCGACGGGCTACGCCCAGGTGTTGGAGGAACTCAACGCGGCGGGTGTCTTGCTGAAGTCGTACACGTTGGGGCTCGACGTGATCTCTTTGGCGCTGGCCACAGGGGCCGTGCGTTTCCTGCTCTACGACGGTCACGGGTCGACGCGTGGTCTGGTGGACGCGACTGGACAGCCGCTCTCCGGCCAGATCTATCGTTACGATGCCTACGGGAACCCGGTCGGTTTTGACCCGGCGAATGCCCTCACCAGCCTTCTATACAGCGGTGAGCAACTCGACCGGCTGACCGGGCTTCAATTCCTCCGCGCCCGCTACTACGACCCGGCCACGGGCCGGTTCACTCGCCTCGATCCGTTCTTCGGACGTTTCAACGATCCGCAGAGCTTGCACAAGTACCTATACTCGGGCGCGGACCCGATCAGCAGGAGCGACCCGTCCGGCCAGGACTGGTCACTTGTCGGGACGCTTGCGGTTGCTGCAATCGTTGGCGGTCTCTTGTCTGTGCTTGGTAACGGGTTGGCAAACCTCTCTGGCAATCGGGGGTTTTTCGAGCATTGGGGCTCTGCGTTCCTTTGGGGCGCCGGACTCGCGGTGGCAGGTGTCCTGTTTCCCGTCTTCGGGATTGTCTTGGCCGGTGTGGGGCTGGGCACGGCAATCAACAACTGGCGGATTGTATTCAGCGATCCAGACACGACCCCGAAGCAACGATGGGCTGCCACCGGGCTTGTGCTGCTATCTGCGGTCGGAGCCTTCTTCAGTGCAAACTATGGGGCAAATGCGTCTCGGCAGGGTGCCTTCTGGTACAACCCCGGAGCGTTCACCACGGGCGGCTCAGCATCGTTTCGGGGACTGGTCGCACAGCTCGTTGAACTCGCCGGAGCCATGAAGACAGCGCACAAATCGCTCTGGTCTGCAAAGACAACCGGAATGGGCTTGTTCCGAGACCCTGCGACCGGCAGATTCTTCTTGGCTGCGATGAGCAACGAAGGCACCGGAGGTGTGCGCCACCAGGTGCGTAGCGTCCTTCCGAGCGAAGTCGAGCTGCCATCTTTTGACCCGAATCTCGTGCCCGTGCAATATCGCAGCCCGACCGGCAATCCACATGCTGAGGTTCGGCTGTGGTTCTGGGGCCAGTCGAGGGGCTACGATATGGTTGCGGTAGTCGCCTCCCGCCCTGTGTGTGCAAGGGGTTGTGTTCCGTTTCTGACGGAGCGAGGAACCGGGATTGGCAGCGCACTGCACCCAGCCGTGTCTGGGCCGCTCACATGGTTGTTGGGGGTGTTCGGGTTCGCACCCGAGGAACTTGACGGTGACGAGGACGATGAGTAAGGAGAATCAGCATGCGAGGGATTCGCGGGATATCGGAAGAACTGGATAAGATTGCGGACCCACTCTTATCTACAGACCTCGTTAGGGTCCTCAACGCCGCAATTCAGATCACGGGAGATGACTACTCACGTGATTGGGACATCTCACGCGCAGTTGCATCGTACACCGCGAATCCGCACGCTGACCCGGCCCTAGCGGACGAGGTTGCGCGGAAGTCGCGAGAGTGTGACGAGGCGTACATTGTGCTGGAAGAGCAGGGCAGAATGGAGGAATCAGCTGCCAACTACAGGAAAATGTTCGTCCTCAACGGTCTGCACTCACTGTTCGCAGCACCATCCCTTACACCTGTGATTGTTGATGATATCATATACGATCTCGGCCACGGAGCACATTCCATGGAGTTGTTCGCGGAAAGGATGATACAGAAGCTCACGTCGCAATGATGCCCGTCTCCCGCGACGCATGAGAACGGGACGTCCCTGATGGCATTCCGGCTGATAACCAGGGGTGTCCGTTTCTTGCCTACACCAACAAGCACGTCGCGACCTTCCACTGGGACGAGTTCGGCCGGATGGTTGCCCAGACCGACCAGCTTGGGAACACCAAGGAGTAGGAGTACGATGACCCGGGCCCGCTGGCGGAAAAGCGTTACTTCGAGAGCCTCACCGCCTACGACGAGGGCCAAGGCACCCCCAGCGAGATTACTAACTACACCTATGACGCCTTCGAACGCCAGAGCCAGGTCGTCCAAGACCGCGACGGGAACCTGACGACCACCAGCGACTAGCGGGTCACCACCAACTTCTACGACTCCCAAGGTCGGCTAACGTCGGTGGCGAGCCCGGAAGGGACGGTCAACTATGAGTACGACTCGGTCACGGGCCTCTTGAAGCGCACGTGGACCGGCACGGACTCCGACGAGCCGGACACCGACACCGCGTACGAGTACGACGCGCTGGGGCGTTTGGACGCGGTCCGGGCCGTGGCCCGCAACGGCCAGGCGATTGCGCCCCAGGTGACCGACTACGTCTACGACTTGTTGGGCAACCTGGACCAGGTCCGGCTTCCCAACCACGTGATCGGCGACTACGATTACGACAGCCTCAATCGGCTGGAACTCTTGCGTCAGTTCGGGGACGACGGCGACCATACCTACAAGGCAACCGTGGATGCCCTGTTGGCGGAGTTCGATTACGACCTCTTGCCCGACGGCGCCGCGGAAACCCGGCCGACGACCACGGGTAGCTGGCGCTTCAGGAGATCATCCTCGCTGGACGCCTCACCGTGGGCGTCCGGGCAGCCAAGCTTCAATGGGGCCGCGGGCTTTCACCCGCGGAAACACAACCCGCCCGACAAGGTCGCGATCGTGGGCGGCGAGCTTCAATGGGGCCGCGGGCTTTCACCCGCGGAAACTTGTATAGAAGCGCCACTCTATCACCCCGGGAGCCGGCTTCAATGGGGCCGCGGGCTTTCACCCGCGGAAACCAATCACAATTGGGCTGCCCTCTTCCGGCAAGGTGAGGGGCTTCAATGGCGCCGCGGGCTTTCACCCGCGGAAACCCCAGCAGGGCCTGGTAGGGCTCCATCGTCATGGCGTCGCTTCAATGGGGCCGCGGGCTTTCACCCGCGGAAACTCCCCTCTTCCGGCAGGTTGAGGGAGGCGGCGCACGCGCTTCAATGGGGCCGCGGGCTTTCACCCGCGGAAACGTCCGCCCGGTCAACCCGGGGGCCCCAGCGCTTAGTGCTTCAATGGGGCCGCGGGCTTTCACCCGCGGAAACATGGGCCTGCCCGGTGAGTACCTGCCGCCCGAGAAGGCGCTTCAATGGGGCCGCGGGCTTTCACCCGCGGAAACATGCGGCCCGTGGTGCCCTTGAGTACGTGGTGGGCGGTGCTTCAATGGGGCCGCGGGCTTTCACCCGCGGAAACCAGTACCACCGCGTCGGCGGTCCTGTCTACCTTACGGGAGCTTCAATGGGGCCGCG
>Ga0315290_10000368_pt1 | contig 28998 bp, 23 predicted proteins | sample YL17G12_0_MG_FD_203627 | JGI IMG/M metagenome (GOLD analysis project Ga0315290, IMG submission 203627) | Sediment microbial communities from Yellowstone Lake, YNP, Wyoming, USA - YL17G12_0 | ecosystem: Environmental > Aquatic > Freshwater > Lake > Sediment | place: USA: Wyoming | collected... | reverse complement strand
GGCTATAAGCAGTCGGGTTTTGGCCGCGAAAACCACAAAATGATGCTCGATCACTACACCCAAACCAAAAACCTCATCGTCTCTTCGGCAGTCGAGCCGACTGGACTTTTCTGAGAGAAAGAAGGCCTAAATCTTCAATACGGCTCGCTTTAATCTGAGGTTTTTCGATTTTTTCGAGCCTGGAGGCGCAACCAGCTATATTTACGAGATTTTTTTTAACCCCTTAGAGAGCTCTTAAATACCGCCCTCGCCCTGGGCGATTAACCATTTGTTATAATTAACTTATAAAGAATTCACGGAAAAGATTGTTCGTCGGCCGGCTAGCCAGTTAATTTCTCTTCAACATTCGCGCATCGCCCCATCGTGTCACGTAGAGGAGATCCACCATGTCGTTGAAGTATGCAGCTGGCCTAATCTTAGGCGGACTAGTTTCGGCAGTCTCGGCACAAGCGAGTACTTACCGCGAAACCTTCATGCCCGAAAACGATCTCTACAAGCAGGACTGTATTGCCTGTGAATCCCAAAGCGGGATTACGCAGCAGCAATATCTAGACGTGATCGCCAAGGCAAATCGGATCTTCACTCCGATCATCGCTGCCCAAGGCGGCACTCTGAACATCGTCGATCACTGGAGTGACGCCACCGTCAACGCCTCAGCAACGCAGGACGGCGATGATTGGATCGTCAACATGTACGGCGGCTTGGCACGTCGGCCTGAAATCACCGTCGATGGCTTCACCTTTGTGCTTTGCCATGAGCTCGGTCACCACCTTGGTGGCTTCCCCTTCGTCAAAGGCTTCTTGCCACCAGAGGCGAAATGGGCGGCATCCGAAGGCCAAGCCGACTACTTTGCCTCACACGTCTGCCCAGCTCTGTGGTGGAATGATGAAGCCACTGCAGAGATCGCCTCTACGCTTCCAGAGATCGTTAAAAGCCAGTGCAATGATGTCTGGAAGTCCCCTGACCAACAAAACCTTTGCTACCGCGCTTCGCTGGCGGCAAAGTCGACAACTGATCTGCTAGCAGCACTCGGCGGCTCCCGCACCAGCTTTAATCAGCATGATACCTCGGTGGTCTCAAGCACCTACACGGGTCACCCGGCAGCTCAGTGCCGCCTTGATACCTATCTGGCTGGCGCAACCTGTTCGCAAGCCTGGGACACCAACGTCATCCCAGGTAAAGAAGGCGGTCGCCCCGACAACAGCCGGGCTGGCGAAGAGGCTGCAGCACATCACTCGTGCACGGCGCTTGACAGCTACACCGTCGGCTTGCGCCCAGCTTGCTGGTTCCACGCCACACTCTAAATCACATTGTGTCAACGCCCCTGCCACTTCAATGAGTGGCAGGGGCCGTCTTTTTCTTCTGAATTGATGAAAGGCTCAAGCTATGGCTTTCACGACCTGGAGCACCGCACTTTTGGGCATGGCATTCGTTGGCTCGCTCGGCGCCAGTGCCCATGCTACCACGCCTATTACGGCCAAAGAGGCGGCGGCGAAAGTCCAAACCGGTGATGCCGTGCTGATCGACGTGCGCGAAGCCGACGAGATCAAATTTGGCAAAGCAACGCCTGCCATCTCCCTACCGCTTTCAGATGTCCAAAACCATACGGCCCTTTACCAGAAAGTGCTGGATGGCCTTGACCCGAAAAAGCAGGTGATCGTCTACTGCGTGTCCGGCGCTCGTTCCAACAAGGTGGCCATCGAGCTAGAAGCCAAAGGTTTCAAAACCGCAAACCTCGGCAGCTTCAAATCGTGGCAAGACGCCGGCCTGCCGACGACCAAGCCCTGAGATTAAGCGGGGAGCACAGCGCATGGCCATCAGCAGTGCCACTTTGAAGCGACTGTTTCTTGGCGTTGGGGCCGCGGCGGTGGCTGCCGGCTTGTTCCAACTCACCAGGTTTTTGCGCTCTGAGAACGAGCGCAAACTAGCCTCACTACCGCTCAAAGACCGCGGCCTCGCCCTCCTGGATGATGTTGGCTGCAGCGACTGCCATCAAACCGGCTCACCCCTGCGCGCGCCGATTCTGCCTGGACTCTTTGGTAAAGCCGTGACGCTGCAGGATGGCACGACGGTCGTCGCCGACGAGGATTATCTGCGTCGGTCCATCATAGATCCTAAAGCACAGGTCGTTCAGGGCTATCAGGCGACCATGCCAAGCTACCAGGGTCAGCTTGATCCAGACGATATCGAGGCGATCATTGCTGCGATGAAATAATGGTGTGAGCCTGTCTTAAAGTGCCGCGGCAGCACGTGCCGCCGCTTCATCCTTTGAAGCATCCGGCCGTGCTGCTATGGTGGTGGCAGTTTGACCACGTCGTTGCGTCTCTTATCGGTGGTTTGCTCCGCATGATCTTTGCGAAAGCCCGTTTGCTCATCCACCTAAGCCTTTGCGGTCTAGTCCTAGTCGCGGCTCCAGCCAGGGCAGCCACGATGGGCATGCGGGAGATCCTGCAATATACGCTGCTCCACGCGCCTGGCCTGACGCAGTCGCAAGAGCAGTTGCGCATCCGCGGTTGGCAGCAAGACCAAGCCAAGGCGAAGTTTCTCCCCTCGCTCGATGTGACGACCAGTCAGGGTCTGCAAAAGAGCGTCGTACCGCCATGGGCTGCACGTCGCGATGCCTTTGACCCAGGCGCTGCGTCTCCTAGCAATAACCCGCCTCTATTTGCGACCCTTGGACTTAGCCTCAGCGAAACCTTTTACGACAACGGCCAATCGCAAGCACAACTGGACCTCAGCAACGCCGACCGCGAGGTTGCAGCACTCACGGTGCAGAAGACCCGCGACGAAGCCCTGCTTGGCGCCATGAAGTCCTACTATGCGCTGTCGCAGGCGCACATCCTCTTAGAGACCAACAAGCAGCAGCATGAGCTCCTGGATAAGCAGCTCCGCCTACTGGGCACCATGTACCGCCAAGGCTTGAAAACCAAGCGGGAGTATTTGCGCCTCGAAAGCGAGGTGCGCCGAGCAGCCGTCGATGTTCGCTCTGCAGCGGCCAGAGTAGACGCGGCCGAGGTCGATCTTCGGCGCGCCATAGGCGCCCCGCCATCTGACCGCACTGTCCTTTTTAGCGTCATACCGGCCGACGTGGTGCTCAAAAATACGCTCGCCTTTCCTAGTACCGTGCCAGGCGTTGAACGGAGCTATGAGGCACGCATCGCCGCTTTCGATGCCGCGTCAGCAGCTCAACGCGTCGAGCTGGCGCGCCGCAAAAATCTGCCGCAGCTGACCATTAGCTCCGGCGTGAACTACCAAAACCCCGACTACCTAGGCCTGCATGGACGACCCCAGGCCCAAGACCTCTTGGCTTGGAATGTCACCGTCGGTCTCAACTATAACCTCTGGGACGATGGCTCGAGGCGCCACGATATCGACATCGCCGCCAGCCAGCAGCTGATCCAGAGCGAGGACACTAAGGACAAACTTGCCGCCTTAGCCGCTGACATCGCGACGCTCATGCAGTCGCTCGGTAATTTAAGCGATATCTGGCGGCTAAACCTGCAGCTGATCACCCTCGAACAAGAGAATTTGAAAAACATCGAGCAGGACTACCGCGAGGGCAAAGTCGTCTACCTTGATCTGATCACCGGCCTGACTGCGTTGCTCAATGCTAAGGTCAATTTCTTTTCGACCTATTTCGCCGCGCAGCAGGCTCTGGCGCAATACCATTTCTACGAAGGGACGATTGCCGATGCTGTGGCGAGGTTTTAAAGTTCTCTTGTTGATAGGGATGATTACTGGCGGATTTTACGCTTACCGCCGCTATCAGACCAAAGCTGCGGCCACGGACCAGGCTAGCCTCGGTAGCGTCAAGCGCGGCGACCTGACACTTAAGGTGACCATTGCCGGCGGCATCATCCCCAAACGCCATGCGGTCATTACGCCGCCGTATAACGGCTACGTGCAAAAGGTCTACGTCAAGATTGGCGACCACGTGCGCCAAGGCGATCCCGTGGTCAGCATCGCCCAGACCATCGGCAGCAACGAGGAGCAGGTCTTTCCCCTACGTTCACCGCTGACAGGAATCGTCGTCCAAGTGTGGAAGAAAGAGGGGGAGTTTGTCACGCCCACCGGGGTCCCAGGCAACACCGATCCCACCTTGGTTCGCATCGACGACATCACCCGCCTCAACATCGATGCCAACGTCCCTGAGGTGGATCTCGGCAAGCTAAAACTCGGTATGCCTGTCGTGATCCGAGCCGTCGCCGTGCCCCAGCATACCTACCGCGGCCAGATCATCGAAATCACCCAGGCTGCCAAGGAGCAAGACCGCTGGGAGCGCGCGCGCGTCGAGTTTGCCATCCGCGTCGATATCCTCGACAAGGATGAGATGCTCAAATCCGGTATGTCCGCCGTGCTGGACATCATCGTCCGAGAGGCAAAGGACGTCCTCCTGCTCCCGCACGAGTATGTGCAAAAGACTGGAGACCAGTATGTGGTCACCATGGCTGATGGCCAAAAGCGCCGCGTCGAGATCGGCATGGAAAACGAGGAGGCCTTCGAGATCAAAAGCGGGGTCAAAGCGGGCGACCTGGTGCGTCCCGTTGACTTCCTGGCCATCTCCATGGGCGGTGCCCCGGAATGATGCCGACCGCTGGCCTGCCTTTGCTGCTCGTAGACCAGCTCGGATTCTCCTACGAGACCTTTGGCCGTAAGGTCGAGATCCTAGAGAACGTGTCGTTTAAAATTGACCGAGGTGACTACGTCGCCATTCAGGGGCCGTCCGGCTCGGGCAAGTCGACGCTGTTTTATATCCTCGGCTGCCTCCTGCGACCTAGTACCGGCCGCATCCTCTTTGACGGCACCGATCTAAGCCAACTCAGCGATGATCAGGCCTCACTGATTCGCAATCAGCACATCGGCTTTATCTTTCAGCAGTTTCATCTGCTGCCGCGGGCCAGCGTCCTCGACAACATCCTGCTACCTGGGAGTTACCCCGCCGAATTGGTGCTGCCGCGCTCGGCACAAAAAGCCAAGGCCCTAGCCATCGCCGAGCGCCTCGGCTTAAGCCAACATCTGCAACACACACCAAATCAGCTCTCCGGTGGCCAGCAACAGCGCGTGGCGATTGCTCGCGCGCTACTCAACGACGTCAGCGTGTTACTAGCTGACGAACCGACCGGTAACCTCGACAGCCGAAACGCCGCCGAGATCATGACGATCTTTGACGAGCTGCATGCCCAAGGCCGCACCATTATCGTGATCACCCATGACGGCGAGGTCGCACGACGCTGTGGCAAGGTCCTGCAGGTCCGCGACGGCAAGGTCTCGCCGGCGGCCACCGAGGCGTCGCAGCAGCTAAACATCCCAGCTGATTGGACTCCCATCAGCGACGCCCTAACCGCCACCAAGCTACCTAAATCGTGGACCAGTAGCTTGGCCCGCCTGGCACTGAAATCACTGCCCGGCGCCGCTCGCAATCTGACCCGCAACCGCGCCAAGTCGCTTTTGACCATGCTCGGCATCGTCATCGGCATCGCTGCCGTTTTAGCGATGATCTCGCTGGGTCAGTTCGCCAAAAACCGCATCATGGAGGGCTATGAAGCCATGGGCGTCAACAAGCTGGTGGTCCGTGGCTATCCCAACTGGGAGCGCAAAGCCACCGACGAAACCGAGCAAACCTTTAGCGGCTTTGAGTGGGAGACAGACCTCCAACCCCTGCGCCGAATTTTTCCCGAGATTCAGCTGATCTCTCCGGTCTACGCGAACTACCAAAATACCGTCACCGCCGGCGGTCGCTCGGTGTCAGACAACGTGCGCCTGCGTGGAGTCAACCATGAATACCTCGCCATCACCAATGCCCAACTGCAAAGCGGTCGCATGCTGACGCCCTATCATGTCGCCGAGCGCGCACGGGTCTGCCTCATCGGCTCGGAGCTCGCGACGCAACTATTTCAAGGCAAACCGGCCGTCGGCGAAATGATCACCGATTCGGTCGAGGAGCAGCGTTCCTTTCCATGCACGGTCATCGGCGTCCTGAAGCCACAGCAAACGAAGCAAGAGTGGGCGCACCCCAATATGCAAATCTTGGTGCCTTACACCATGTTTCAAGCGGTCGCCAGTTACTGGTCGGCAAAGCTGACAGCGTTCTCCGTCCAGGTTAAGGCGGATACCGACGTCGAGATCGCCGCCAAAAAGCTCAAAGCCTATTTCGATCAGCGCTACGGCAAGGCCGGCAGATTCTCGATCGATACCGAAGGCACTCTGGTGGCGCAGACCAAGCGCTTTCTTAATATCTTTGCCACTCTGATCGCCGCCATTGCCTTTCTCTCTCTGCTCGTCGGCGGGATTGGCATCCACAATATGATGCTGGTATCAGTCACGGAGAGAATCAAAGAAATCGGCTTACGCAAAGCCCTGGGCGCCACCAGTCGCAGTATCAAAGTCCAGGTGCTGATGGAATCGCTGGTACTCTGCACCGTCGCCGGACTGGTCGGAATCGCCGCCGGCCTCGGTGCTACTGAGATGATCATCTTTGCCGCCAGCAAATTCGTCAGCGGACTGGCCTTTGAATGGGTCCTCGATCCATGGGCTTTCGGCATCTCCGTCGGCAGCATCCTGGCTGTGGGGCTTTTCAGCGGCATGGTGCCAGCCGTAAGAGCCGAAAAATTACAGGTCATCGAGGCGCTTCGCGCGGAGTGAGCGTTGCTGCTCAGCGCCTGATATCACGCCGCTTGGGCGACTTTTCCAGGCAGCTTGAGGATAAACTCGGTGCCACGTTCCAGTGACGAAGCGCAGGCGATCGTCCCTCCATGCAGGTCAATGAAGGTCTTGGCAATGGCCAAGCCGAGGCCGGTACCGCCCTTCTTGGCATGAGTAAAAAAGGCGTCAAAAATATGCGCCTGGACCTCTTCGGGAATACACTTGCCGTTATTGCCGATGGTCAGCTCGATAAATCCTGGCTCGCTGCTTGCCCTTGCATGAAACCATATCGTTCCTTGGCGGTCACAGGCTTGGATGGCATTGTCGATGATATTGGTCATCACCCGGCGAATCTTTACTTCGTCGATGTATAGCACCGGATGTCCTTCGATCAAATATTCGAAAGAGATCTCGCTACCGCTTAGCGCTGGCAGGAGATCGTCCAAACAAGACTTGATCAGTGCCGGCAGTCCCGCATCCTCCTGCTTTAGTTGTGCATGATCAGCCATGGCCATGGTATCGGCGAGCATCGCATGGACCGACTGCAAGGACTGCTCGACACGCGACGTCACCTTCGGCAACAGATCGCGCAAGCTTGCTTCGCTGGTCGCTGAATTGAGCATATTTAGTCCCATGCGCATCAGGGAAAACGGCTTACGGATATCATGGGCTAGCATCTGTATCATCTCACCGACCGCTGCCTGCCGGCTCAGCATCACCGAACGGCGACGGTAGTCCTCCAAGCTGGTGGTCAAATGATCGAGCAGGGTCTTTAGACGCGCAAATTCCGCATAACGCATATCGATAGGACCGACGGGGACTCCTTGCTGGTAGGACTCCATGCAGCCCTCGAGACCTTTGAGTGACGACGCCATGCGCCGCGACACGATCATGGCTAAGGCGAGCATGGCTAGCACCATCACCAAAACGCCACCAAGGGCGGTCCATAAATCAGCCTTTACCGGTGCAAATACGACGTCTGCTGGGCTCGACAAGGTGAGTTGGAGTGTGTGGTCACCAGGCAGCGGTATCAGCTTCGTCGCCGACTCCATGGATTGCGTCGGCTGCTGGTCTGATGCTGACCCGCCGATGATGGTTTTCGCACCTAGCACGAGTCTGATGCCCAGGGGTTCGATGCCTGTGTCATGCCATTTTTTGATAATTTGCTTGGGGTCGATGATCGCCACGACAAAGCCGTTCACTTCAGGACTCGCGACGTTATTGCTCCTATGCAGCAGGAGAGGCGCCAAATAAATGAGGCCCCTGGTCGTCGCCGGTGATGACAGTACCTGATGCTTCTCACCAAGATGCGGGCGAACCTGCGCGACGGCTTCACCTAGCTGGTTGGCGTCATTGGCTTGATGCAACTTGAAGACCAGCTTGCCTGCCGTGTCCAGAACGGCAACCTGGGTCACCAGGCTGTGCTCGACCTGATAGTGGCGGAGCAAGTCCATCGCCACACCTTCGAACAAAATACTTGAAGCGCTAAAGGCCAGGTCGCTAGTCGCAGCCAGCGAAGCTAAGTCCAGGGTCGTTCGACTCAGGTGCTGTTCGAGCACCGCTGCGGCCTGAGACGCTCGAAGGTCTAGTTCGCGGATGGCGTTCTGGCTAGTCGTATCGTATAGAGCGTGAAGCAAATAGGCTGCAACCATCGTACTTGGCAAGACCGTCGCCAATAAAATCGTCGTGATCACGGTGCGGCGAAAGCTTAACAAGGTCAGCGCCCCCCGCTTGGTGAGGAGTGAGTCTGCTGTGATTTTTGCATCTCATCGTCGATGGTCTTTTTTGTGATGACCAGTGCCTCGTCGATGTTCAAATTGCCACTTAGGTATCCGGTGATGCTTCGTCGTAATCCTTCCCAAACAAAAGCCATGACCGGTTCGCTAGGCATCGGTAGGGCACCCTCTAGAGCGTCTAGCATGGCCTTGTGTAGCGGGTCGGCCCGAAGGTAGAAGGCTCGAAGGACGCTCCTATCGACTGGAATGCGCTCCGCATCTGACCACGCCCGCTGCTGCATCTTGGCACTGAGAAAGAAGCGGGCAAAGGCTGTCAGGATCGCTCCCTTTGGTCCAGTGAGTGAGTACTCCGGAAAAAGCAGAACGTGCGTCGAGGTCATGGCCGGCATGGCCCGCCCCCCAATCTTTGGTAGCTTCGCCAAACCTAACTGCTCCCCGAGCTTGTTGCGCGCAGTGGCGACAAACCAGTCACCTTCGATGATGTAAGGGAGACGAGCAGAGAAGAATTGCTCGTGACTACAAGTCGAGTCGCAATGGCGATCGACCAAGCCTCGGTCCGTAAGCCCCTTGTAAAACTCGAACGCCTGTCGCAAGGGCTTGGCGTCGACGCCAACCATCCGTCCACTAAGGACCGGTCCGCCGAAATACTGAAGGAACGGCGCGAACCAATAAGCATTGTTTACATCCCAGCCGATCACATACGGATGAGACGCTTTCCTGCGCTTTTGCTCGAGTTCGAGTTCATCCCAAGTCAAGGCTGGACTGCTGACCAAACGGCGGTTGTAAAACATCATCAGGTGATTACCAGCCATGACCGGTACACCGTAGACGCGACCATTCACTCTGGCAGTTTGCCAGTGCTCCCGCGCAATGGCATGGGTCTGCAAAGCTAACGGAATTTTACTAAGCCGCAAGACGTCGGCCAGTCCAACATAGTCGGCGGGACACAGGACGATATCCGGAAGCTGACGATTGGCAGCCATTTTGACCAAACTACTCTTGAGCTGCACATCGCCGATCCCTTGCAACTCCACGTGGGCGCCGCTCGCCGCGGAGAATTCGTCGGCTAGCGCCTGGAGAAAGTTGGCTGACGCTTTTTCCATGTCGTGCCACACAGTGATCGTCGTTGCGCCGGACGCGGCTGGTGCCAGCGACAAGGCGACAAAGGTGGCGAGATGATTTAAGCGAGTCGACAGCACAACAAGACTCCTCTGGTGACCCGTTTAGGTGTCGGCCTATACGCTGAGGAGTTTAGGTGTATTCTTACGAAATTAGATATAGTCCAATATTTTTAGATATATAAGACAACGCGACGAGGGCGCTTTCGTCCGAGCTACAGATGTCCGGCGTCCACCAAACATCAGCGCCCAACACACCGGGAGCGTTGAGCAACCGCAATGGACCACGGACCGCCCATCAATCAAACTGGCCAAAATCGCTGCACACCACTTACCAATTCAATCTACATTGCACCTCATCAAGTCAAACGCCACATCACCTCCAACAAAATTCGCACCTTCACACCTAAATAACTTGCCTTTTATCCTCAATTCATAAAGTATCTGCCCCAGAACTCAAAAAATCGGCTAGATGGCCAAGTAAACAAACATTGTGAGGAGGTCCTATGCGGCATTCTACTCTTGTGGGCATTCTGTTGTTCGGAGCCTGTGCAATTCCTGCACGAGCATCCGAGTCCAAGGTGCTGAAGACCATCTACGTCGATCATCCAGCTTTCCTCCACATCACCCCGAGCAAAACACCGGGCAACAGCGAACTGGTGGTCTCCAGCTTTTCTTTCTTTGGCGCCAATTCCATCTCTCGACTCTCACTTGGCGCTGACAACAGCGAAGGCGACGACCTAGGCACCCCTGAAGTCATCGACGACAAGGTGAGATGGCCCAATGATATCACCACGGTACCGGACAGCGTCTTTGGCCCCGGCTATGTCTCTATCGGCACTGGCTTTCTCACCCCGACCTACACGACCGGTCAAGTCGCCATCAACAACATTTACTCGGGAGAACATTTCACCCTGTCGACGCCAAAGCGCGACTACTTTTATCACCGCGTCATCTGGGTCGACATGAACGGGGACGGCCGACTTGACGCATTGACGGCACGCGCAACCAAATCCCCATTCGGAGGCTCTGACGGTGAACTCGTGTGGTTTGAACAGCCGAAGACTCTCACCAAAGGCCCCTGGGTTGAACACATCATCGCCAAGGGTCCCGATGTTTACTTCGTCACCGCCGACTTGAACCAAGACGGGGCCATGGAGATCATCGCCGCGGAGTTTTTTGGCGCTAAGCTAAGCATCCTGTGGCGTGAGAACGATGTTTGGCAACGTCGTGTCATCGATGAACAGATTGGCGCAGCCTTTGACCTCTCACTGGTTGACCTAAATAACGATGGCAAGCTCGACCTGCTGGTCACCAACCACGTCAGCGACAAGCGGGCGGGCATCTTCGGCTACGAAATCCCGACCGACATCAAAAACGGCGAATTCAAGCGCCACCAATTGCTCAGCGGCATCGTGACCAAAGTCAAAGGCATGAATCAAGCAGCCCCAGGGACCGCCATCGCCTGGCAGGCGGCACCTGGCAAAAAGCCAAACATCGTCGCCGCCGGCGATGGTTCCGGCAAGGTCCACCTACTGCGGCCAAGTTCAGAGGACACGCAAAACTGGGACTACGTTGCTGAGGCCGCCCTCGACACCGGCACGACCATCGGCGGTATGGCTCTTGGCGCGCGCCAGCTTGACGGCAGCTCCCCTCTCTATGTTCCAGCCTATGACGAGAGCAAAATCTATGTTCTCAAATTAGAGCCCTAGGTCCCTGTTAGCGTATAATAGGCCTCAGCAGTCGGTACGCCGAACTGCTGAGGCTTTTTATCGCCTAGCGGCGCCCTCGTCTATTACCCAAACCCTACTAGACACCACGCACGGGAGACCCTTATGAATTGGCAACACGCCACCTTCATGTCCATGATGCTTGCGACCTTCGCCTGCCGCACCGCAGGCGGCCCAGGTCCAACTGGAGGCTCCGCGGTCAGTTCTTTTTCTATCAGCAAATTCGTCCCAAGCGGCAATGATCCGGCATGGACCAAGATGGACGCAGTCATGACGCGTCTTGATGGTGACCTGAAAAAAATCGAACAATCCTTTAGCGCCGCCGACTTCCAAAGTGGTGGGGTGCAAAATCAAACGATCGTCATCCCCCAGGGTCGCTACAATATCGAGCTGAACTACAAAAGTACCGACAGCACCGTGCTATACGTCACCTGCGCCAGCAGCAAGGCCAAGATCTACGAGATCAACACACCAACCTTTCAGGCCGATATCGCCATCTGCAAGCCGGGCACAGGTAACCAGGTCGGCACCACCACCGTCACGCCCAATAGTAGCGTGACGATTACCCCGAGGGCTGGAGACGATGGCGGCACGGGGACCGCTCAAGGCACCCCGCTGGCACCTGGCCCTAGCTTCACCAGCTTTGCGACCAACTTCAATGCGATCGGTGCACCGACCGGTGGCTGTGGGGTGCCAGAGGCGCAGCTTGATTCACCAGACTACGTTGCCCTGAACGTGCAAAAGACCCCCAATGACTACTCGACGACAGCGCCACGGCCCAATCCCGACCAAGCGACCACCGGTATCTTTGCCAATGGCCTTAACTGTGGCCGTTGGGTCCACGTCTCCATCACCAAGGATTGCCACGACTTCCTAAATAGCGGCACGACGGCCCAAAACATCTGTCCGGAAAGCAAACTGTCGCCGAGCCTCCATACTGACGCTAGCCTCGATATGATCGTCACCGATAGCTGCCAGGACAACAACGGCTGGTGCCGGGACGACCAGTACCACCTGGATCTACACACCGTCTCACTGACGCGTTTCGTCAAGGCCGGCGCCACCGTCGATCTGTCTAAAGACTGGGCCAATCCACAGATCACTTGGCAATTCATCAAAGCACCGAAGTACAGCGGGGATATCAAAATCGGCTTTGGCGCGATGTGGCAAAAATACTACCTGCCAGTCATCTTCACCCATCTAGAAAACGGTCTGCATGGCGTCGAGGTCAAGGTCAACGGCGCCTGGCAAAAGGCCACGATGATCGGCGACAATGGCCAAGCCTATGTCCTGCCGAATACCGCCGAGGTGCCGTTTCAGGTGCGTCTCTTTGATGCAGACGATAAACCGGTCCAGGGCGGTCGGATCTATCAATTCAATCTGCCATCAAGCTGTGCCAAGCCAGCCGACGGTGGCAAATGCGATGTTGCCTATACCGTGACTGACTATAAGGTGATGCCTTAGGGCGCGGGGCGCGGGGCGCGGATTGACCGCCCATAGACCCGATGGTACTCGTGTACATAGGATTGTGGACGAGGAGTGCGGCATGGCCAGAAAAGAACTACTCAAGAGAATTACGTCTGACCCGGCAATATTGAGAGGCAAGCCAATCATCCGTAACATGCGGATCAGTGTTGAGCTCGTGCTGGACTTGCTGAGCCAGGGCACCACCCAAGACGAGATCTTCAAAGATTACCCCTCCTTGGAAGCGGACGATATTTTGGCCTGTCTCGCTTACGCCAAATCCGTGCTTGCTGACGAAGAGATCGAGGATTTGAATATTGAGAAGCGGGCCTGATGCGGATCTTGGTGGATGTCTGTGCCGGTTACACCACGCGTGATTGGCTTGTGTTGCAAGGTCACGATGTGGCATTCGTCGGTGACCGGGACTTCTCAATGGACGACCGTGATGTGTTGGCCTGGGCCCATAGCGAGAGGCGGGTGTTGGTCACTTGTGACAAGGACTTTGGTCATCTCGTCACAGTCGAACAGATGCCGCATTCAGGCATTTTGCTCCTGCCGGGAGTTCGCCTCGCCGAACGTATTGCCCTTCTAACTGAGGTCATAGGAAAACACGCTGCCCAGCTCGACACCGGTGCCTATATCACAGTGCGCGGGGGGCGAATGAGGGTTCGCAGGCCTGGACGATGACCCGGCGCTCCGTCGCCATTTTTAGCAGCGATGGAACGCAAACCACGCACGCAAGGATTTACTAATAGTCTTGAGCGAGGTTCCGCTTAGATCTCTAGAAGAACAAAATATCACCGGCTGAGACATCTGATGCGGGCTCTTCAGCAGCCGGCGCCGGCGCCTTCTCCTTGACGACTGGCGGCGGTGACGCTTTGTTTTCAACCACCAAAGCCACCGGCGACGGCTTCGGCTCTGGAGCAGGCGCAGCACGCACCGGCTGCGCCGGCGCTGGCCCACCACCACCGCCACCGCTAAACCCGCCACCAACCGCCCGCTTCGCCACTTGGGTTTGATCGATCCGCACGATCATATCCTCCGCCAAGGCACCGATCTGCCGCAGCGGTGACATCGCTCCATCGATCTCTTGACGCGTCACATCCTGAAACTGCAGGCTCATGATAATCTGATCGATGCTGTGAGCCACACTCTCAGAACTAAGCACTGAGCTATCCACCAGCTTCGAAAACACGGCCGTCGAATCCTTGGCCGACGACAGCAACACCTGAACCGCCGTATCCACAGCTTCCTTCTTTGACGCCGTCTTCTGCAGGTTATCGGTCAGCGATTTAGAAATATCTGCCACCGAGGCATTGACCTTACCGACGATCTGAGTGATGTCGCTGGACGCTTGGTTGGTTCGGTCCGACAATTTGCGCACCTCCTCGGCGACGACGCTAAAGCCGCGGCCGTGCTCCCCAGCCCTGGCCGCCTCAATCGCGGCGTTGAGTGCGAGTAAGTTGGTCTGATCGGAGATGTACTGAATGTCTTCGGTGATGTTGTTGATCGTCGCGGTGTTTTCGAGAATGGTTTTGATCGACTTTGAGTATTCGACATTCAGTCGGCTGTTGTCGTCCAACATCTCAGTCGTTTCACTGAGGAGTTGCAAGGAGCGCGACAACACGGCGGAGAGCGATGCGCGCTCACGCCCATCGCTATCGATGATCGACTTGCCGGAGAACTGCTTACTGATCTCGTTGGACTCGACTAAGTGCTCTTGCGCCTTTTCATAGATGTACTTGACCTTGTCACCGATCTCGATAGCGCTGGTTTCGGTGTGCTCGATGACGGCTGCGAGCTGACGCTCGATGCTCGGGACCAATTCGCCAATGCGGCGCATCAGGCTGGAGTTGGCGCTGACGTACTCGTCGCGCTCAGCGACTTGGCTTTCCAAGGCGCGCATGGAATTCTGCATGGTTTGCTCGCCGCTGCTGGCGCCGCCACGCTTGCGCTCACTCGCCAGTTTCAAATGCATCACTTCTTCAAGGGCCGCAGCCTTTGCTTTGCGCTCCTCGATGAGTTGCTCGCGGAGTTGATCGGCGGCGCGTTGGGCTAGGCCATAGCGCTCATTGGCTTGGATGATTTGACCGTCCAGATTGGCTCTAATCGCCTTGAACTCGTCTTCGATATGTTGGCGCGCCAAAGCCAAATCGTTGCCGCTGGTGACCGGTGGCGGCGGGACTGGCGCAGGAGTGCTAAGTCGCGCTTCGCTCAGATCATGCCGCAGCCTTGTCAGCTCCTGGCGTTCTTCCACCGCCAAAGCCTCGACTTTTTGCCGTGCAGCCGACACTAGGACGGCAAGTCCCCACAACGTCAGTGCGGCAAGCGGCACAAACACCGCAGGCAGGTTGATTCCCGGCCCAAACACCAGGGCCAATGCCGGAATACTACCCACCAGGCCGACGACGACAAAATTCTGCGCAACATGCTTGGACATTTCTAAGTCCTCCCCGACAGCAAGGATCGGACTCAAGAGACGAATGCTTTAAGGTTGCGCCGCATTTAATTCTTGCTGGTCCGGGCCATCCAGCGAGAAATGCTAGGCTAATCCCAAAGTTTTTCTAATTCGGTACGCGTCGGATCCAGCCGCGCCTTGGCAAACTGGACCTCCGGTGCATCCGCTGGGCCCTTGCCGGCAATCACCTCCCACAGGCGGCGTGCCGGAGCCGTCTCCCCAGCGGCATAAACATATTCGGAGATCGTCCAGTAGGCATGAAGAAATCCGGACACGAGCGGCCAATCACGGCGACTTAAGTAGGTCGCCGCCACCGTATTTGCCCCTTGGCGCTTTAAATCATAGGCTTCGAGGTCGAGCAGCGACAGCGCACAGGACTCATCGCGTTGAAAGAGGTCTGGCAGCTGCTCCTTGATGAGTTCACCCGTCCGTTTATAGGCCATGCGCTCATTGCTGCCTCCCGTGGTCCGCAGCAGCGACAGCAGCGGATACTCGAGGTCACAGGTGTAGGCGCTATCGACCTCGCCAAAGTGCCGAGCTAGGTTGGCCATCCAGACCCAATGCCTTGAGCCTTGGGCCGCCAGTTTCATCCGCTGAAGATAGAGCACCGCCACGGGACCCGGCGGCAAATCCCAGTGGCGTTTCTCGAGCTGCTTGGCAAACGCCTGATCGCGTTGCTGCCACGGGCCCTTGGCGCCTTTTTGCAATAGCTCAGCGGCCACCACGGCCTGCCTCAGGACGTCTAGGTCGCCCGTCCCAGCTTTGGTCCCAGTGTCCCAAAATTCCGCCGCAGCCGCTGACCTGTGCGCATCGGCATAAGCCACGAATAGCTGGTTCGCCAGGGCCGGGTCAACTTTGGGGAAGAGATTCTTGCGATTTTGATCAAAGAACGCCATGGCGACATAGGAATCGCCGGTTTTGAAAAAGGTGTCGATATGGCTGGCTTGAAAGGTCCGCACTGGCTCAACAAAGGATTTGAGAAAGGCGGAGCTTGGGTATGCAGCGGCAAAGGCTTTGACCCGTATCAACATGTCCGGGCTACGCTCGCGTTCGGTATAGGATGCCACCTGACAGGACCACCCTAACTCTTTGACGACTGGCGGAAGATCGAGTTCGGCCTTAGCAGCTTCGAGCAGCTCGCGCGCATGGTCGATATTGTGACCTTTATAGAAGGGCAATTCCAAACAGGCTTCGCGCACCCGGGCAATCTTGCCGGCGAGGGTGGAGCGAAAGTCATGGCCAACCTTGAAGTAGGCGAGCTTGGCCTCCTCCAATTGATGGCGAGCAAGGTAGGCGTCGGCGATCCTCAGCGAGGCCCAGCTGGCGTAGTCAGGTCCGAGAGGCTGGACGATCTTCCCGACGATATTCGGACTGTGAAGCGCGAAGTCCATCACCTTTTGTGCCTCTGAGAAGCGGCCCAACCAAAACAGCGACTCACCGCGAAGCACAAGCTGCGCCTGGTTGATTTGACCACGGTCGATGTCGATCCGCGCGCCCAAGGCATAGGCGTCCTCAGCTAACTCGTAATTGTTTAAGTCGAAGTAGATATCACCGACTCGGGCAAAGGCCGCGGCGGCTTCTTCAGGCTTTCGCTCCTGCCGGATCGCTGTATCGAGCTCTTGGACCGCTTCAAGATAGGAGCGGTTTTTGATGTGCGATTCGGCCATCATGCGATGAAATTGCGCTCTATAGTCCTTGCGGCCGGTTTTTCGCAAGAAATTTAGCCCCGTCTCGGCGGCACCAAAAGCGCCACCAAAGCGACCATAACGCCAGTAGGTGGCGGCGAGGTTGTAGAGGCCCTTTGGCGTGACGGCCTCGACCAAGGGATCAGGCTGATCAACCTTGACGACGAAGGCCCAACTGAGAAAGGTGGCGGCATTGGACATCGTCGCCCGCGCTTCTGGCGCGTCTAAGTTGGTCTTCTTAGCCTTTGTCAAGGCCAGAGCCTCGTTCATAAAGGCATAGCCGATAAAGTAGTCGTCGCGGCGGTGGAACGGATATTTCTGACCGTAGCGTGCTCGTGCAGACAGCCAAGTGGCCCGTGCCTCTTCAAATTTGCCCTCCAAAAACAGGGTGCGACCCAAGTTCAAGTGGTCCACCGCACGACCGGCCCCTTTGGTAGCTGGCATCTCCAGTTTCGGATCCTTAATCTCAATTTCCAGCTCAAAATCGATCTTCGGGATGATGAACGGGTAACGCCAAAAGATCTCCGAAGAGACCTCTCGTTCCTTCTCCTTCTCGGAAAAGTCTCCAGCAAAGGTATAATGATCTAGGATCTCATCAACGGAACGCTGCGCCAGCGGTACGGGTGCTTTCGCGGCACCTACCTGCATGAACCCAGCCGCAAGCAGCAGGGTCAGGTGTTTAGAGCGGGCCAGCGGACGTCTCATGGTCATAGTCCACGTGGATTTCGATGCGGCGGTTTAGCATGCGCCCAGATTCGGTGCCGTTGCTAGCGATGGGCTGGGTATCGGCGTAACCCGATGCCGATAGCAGGGTCGTGGGAAAGTTATGATGGCTGATCAGATACTTTAAGACATTGGTCGCACGCAGGGTCGAGATCTCCCAGTTGCCCCTCTCACCTGCCGCTGGAACCGAGTCGGTGTGGCCCTGGATATTGATCGGTCGCCCAAGCTCTTTGAGGATACCTGCAACCTGATCGAGCTCGCGCATGGCGCCGCGAGCGACATTGACCGAGCCAGCATCAAAAAAGTGCCGTGCCAAGAGTTGCAGCTTGAAGCCTTTAGCCGTCTTGGTGATCTGCACGACGCGTTCCTGGCCGGTTTTGTTGTCGGAGCGGAATTTGTCCTTGCCGTAAAGGCGCTCTTCGAGCTTGATCTTTACGCGGTTCATCTCATCGTCGATGGTCTTAACCCGTTGGCTAGACGACGGATATTTTTCGATCAGAGACGGGCGAATGGACTGACCCTTAAAGTGCTCAAAGATGCCTAGTCCCTGCTCCTCTGGACCGATGCGGCGGTCGATCGGAATATCCGGCATGGGAGTGTGAAAGCTTTCTTGGATCGAGGCGGTCACGACCTTCTCATTTTTCTTACCGGCGATCGAAAGGGCGTAAAGCACCACGAACACCGCAAACAGCAGGGTTAACATGTCGGCGTAGCTGAGCAGCCAGCGTTCGTGGTTTTCAAACGGCGGGCACTTTTGCTTGATGCTCACTTATTCGCCCCCACCGTGGCCATGGACGAAGCAAGCGAGTTTCTCCTCGATCACCTTGGGATTCATACCGGAGAGAATGCCCTCGACGCCGATGGCCACCATCATCCGCGCATGGCCATCGATCACCGCCTTGCGCTTGATCTTCTTGCCGATCGGCAAGAAGAAGATGTTCGCCGAGCCGACACCGTAGAGCGTCGCCACGAAGGCGACGGCGATACCCGGACCGATCTCGTCGGGTTTGTCCAAGTTCTCCATCACGTGAATCAGACCAAGCACCGCCCCCAAAATCCCGATCGTCGGCGCAATAGCGCCGGCATCCTCCCAAAAGTGAACCGCGACCTCTTGCTCTTCCATGACGACGTGGGCCTCGGTTTCCAGGGCATCGCGGATGATGTTTGGATCGGTGCCATCGACCGCCAGCTTGACAGCCTTGGCCAGGGGCTCGAATTTGATCCCGTCGCGCTTTTTCTCCAAAGCAAGGATCGACTCCTTCCGCGCCGTCTGCGCTAGATCCAAGATATCCTTAAGAATTTCCTCTGGATTGGCACTTGGGTTCTTAAGGAAGGTACCCAGGGATTTAATGGAAAAGATGACATCGGGCAGAGGATAACAGACGAGCAGCGAGCCAAGCGCTCCGCCAAACACGATGATGAACGCCGTCAGCTGCATGATGGAGCCCATATGGCCCCCCTCGAGCAACATGCCGCCGACGATGGCGCCGAAAGCGAGGATCGGACCGATAATACTGCTCAAATCCATAGCTGAAGGCTCCGCTTACCGCGGTGATTACGGCGGGATTTCTGATCTAGTGAGGGATAGGAGTCGTGCTTTATATTGTAGCACGCGCGAGTCGATCTCTTCTAGAGACTCGACCGCGATCATAGTGTCGCCATTGACGAAGGAGATGACGGTGTCGGGGGTGGCTTCGATGTATTTGACCGTATCGAAATTGACAAGAACCAGGGATTTATCCAGGCGTGTTAAAAAGATCACGATGCGGTTTTCCTTGTCAGCATGAGCGCGCATGGTTATGGTACGGCGGCTGAACAAGACCTGTCAAACCAAGGAACCTTTATGGATTACACCCAGTTAACAAACGAAGTCCGCCGGGTACAAGAGACCTACGACCGCGTATGGGGGTTTCTTTGACATCCCTGGTAAACAAGAAGAGCTGCGCCGCTTAGACGACAAGGTCAACCAGGACCCGAATTTTTGGAACGATCCGAAAAAGTCCGCGCCCATCCTCAAAGAGAAGAAAGTCCTCGAAGTCGCCATCAACCGCTCCAAGCGCCTGACCGCAACCCGGGACGACCTAGTCGCGGCCTTGGAGTTGGCCGCCGACGATGACGACTACCTAGCCGAGGCCAACAGCCTCTACACCGCTTTGCTCCAGGAGCTCCAGTCGCTCGAGGTGCAAAGTCTGCTCGGCGGCGAGCTCGATCTCAACGACGCTGTGGTGACGATCAACTCCGGTGCTGGCGGGACCGAGTCCCAAGACTGGGCCTCGATCCTGTTTCGCATGTACCTGCGCTTTGCCGAACGCAAAGGCTGGGCCACCGAGATCTTCGATATCCTCGACGGCGAAGAAGCCGGGATTAAAAACGTCACCTTTACCGTTTCCGGCGCCTATGCCTATGGCCTGCTGAAGTCGGAGTCGGGCGTGCACCGCTTGGTGCGGATCAGCCCGTTTGACTCCAATGCCAAGAGGCACACCAGCTTCGCCTCGATCTTTGTCTCCCCGGTCGTCGACGACAACATCGAGATCGACATCAACCCGGCCGACTTGCGCATCGACACCTACCGCGCCAGCGGGTCTGGTGGTCAGCACGTCAACAAGACCGACTCCGCCGTACGCATCACCCACATTCCCACCGGCATCGTCGTCGCCAGCCAGTCGCAGCGCTCGCAGCATCAAAACCGCGAAAATGTCATGAAGCTGCTGCGTTCAGCGCTTTATGAGCGCGAGCTGGAGTTCCGCCGCAAGGCCAAGGGCGACCTCGAAGCGACCAAAAGCGATATCTCATTTGGCAGCCAGATCCGTAACTACGTCCTGCACCCCTACCAGCTCGTCAAGGACGTCAGAACGGGATTTGAGACCTCCGATAGTGGCGGCGTTTTAGACGGCGATATCGAGGCCTTCATCAATGCCTACTTGGTCGAAACACGAAAGTCTAATTAGTCTGTCAGTACCTACTCTTTGACGGTTGGCTGCAGATGCATTACTGTTGAATTGTGTAAAAATTTCACTGACCATAGTCCTATATGTGCAGACCTCATCACGGATCGATGAGGTTTTAGGCGCTCGACCAGTCGGCTGCTCATGGAGAAGGAGTTCCAATGGATGCGCAAAAGCTAATGGCGCTGGTGAACAGTCGGGAGTTTGGCAAGGAATTCGCTGACCTCAACTGGACCGGTTCGTTTCGCAACTACCTAGACGTCATCGTCGAGCGCCCCGAGGTGGCTCGCACCGCCTTCCAGCGCTGTTTTGACATGATCATGTCTTATGGCTCCCGAACCTATACGGAGTATAAGAAGGAGATCACCCACTACAACTTCTTCGATGATCCAAACGACAACGGCAAGGACGCGATCTTTGGCCTCGACGTCCACCTACAAAAGCTGGTGTTGGTGTTTAAAGCCGGCGCGCAGCGCTATGGACCAGAAAAGCGCGTTATCTTGCTGCACGGTCCAGTCGGGTCGTCCAAGTCAACGATCGCCCGTTTGCTCAAGAAGGGCCTAGAGCGTTACTCGCGCACCCCTCAGGGCAGCCTCTACACCTTTGTTTGGAAGAACCTGAACGACATCCTCGGCATGGAAGACACCATGCCCGACCCGATGCACGCCGAGCCCCTGCAGCTCATCCCGTTTGAGCGTCGCGAATCAGTCCTGCGCGCGCTTAACCAAAACCGCGACCGGGCGCGCCAAGTCGTCATCGAAGGCGACCTCAACCCCGCCAGCCGCTACGTCTACCGTGCCCTGATGGAGCACTACAACGGCGACTGGGAGAAGATGATCGAAAACCACATCGAGGTCCGCCGCCTCGTCCTCTCCGAGCGCGACCGGGTCGGGATCGGCACCTATCAGCCTAAAGATGAGAAGAATCAGGACTCGACCGAACTCACCGGCGATATCAACTACCGCAAGATCGCCGAATACGGCTCGGACTCCGATCCAAGGGCCTTCAATTTCGACGGCGAGTTCAACATCGCCAACCGCGGCATCGTCGAGTTCATCGAGGTCCTGAAGCTGGACGTCGCCTTTTTGTACGACCTCTTGACCGCCAGCCAAGAGCACAAGATCAAGCCGAAGAAGTTTGCCCAGTGCGATATCGACGAGGTCATCATCGGCCATACCAACGAACCAGAATTCAAAAAGCTGCAGAGCAATGAGTTCATGGAAGCGCTCCGCGACCGGACGATCAAGATCGACGTGCCCTACATCACCAAGCTGCACGAAGAGGTGAAGATCTACCAAAAGGACTTCAACTCGGTGTCCGTGCCACATATCCATATCGCCCCGCATACCCTGGAGATGGCGGCGATGTGGTCGATCCTGACGCGCCTAGAGGAGCCAAAGAAGGCGAATCTGACGCTGATGCAAAAGCTCAAGCTCTACAACGGCAAGACCACCCAGCAGTTTACCGAAGACAACATCAAAGAACTGCGCAAGGAAGCCAAGCGCGAGGGCATGGACGGCATCTCGCCACGCTACATCCAAGACAAAATTTCCAATGCCTTGGTCGTCGACAAAGGTAGCGGCTGTATCAACCCCTTTATCGTGCTCAATGAGCTGGACTCAGGCCTAAAGGCCCACTCCCTGGTCAACGACGACGAGACCCGCAAGCAGTACCGCGAACTGCTCTCCGAAGTGAAGCGCGAGTATGAGGACATCGTCAAAAACGACGTCCAACGTGCCATCTCCGCCGACGATTCCGGCATCGACAAGCTCTGCGGCAACTACATCGACAACGTCAAGGCCTACGTGCAGCGCGAAAAGGTGCGCAATGCCTTTACCGGTGCCGACGAGGAGCCCGACGAAAGGCTGATGCGGGCGATCGAAGAGAAGATCGACATCGCCGAAAGCCGCAAGGACGACTTCCGCCGCGAGATCATGAACTACATCGGCGCCCTGGCCCTCGAGGGCCGCTCCTTCGACTTCCGCACCAATGAGCGCCTGCACCGTGCCTTGGAGCTGAAGCTGTTTGAGGACCAGAAGGACACGATCAAGCTGACGACTCTGGTGTCCAGCGTTGTCGATCGCGAGACCCAAGCCAAGATCGATGTGGTCAAGAACCGCTTGATCAAAAACTACGGCTACTGCGAGATCTGCGCCAGCGACGCCCTCAGCTTCGTCGCCAGCATCTTTGCCCGTGGTGATGTCACCAAGACGGACAAGGACAAAACGTCGTAAGCCACGCAGAGAGGGGCGCTCATTCCTATGCGTATGGAATCGGACTTAAACAGGTTCCGTAAGATCGTCCGCGGTAAGATCAAGAAGGAGCTGCGCCGCTTTATCTCTTCGGGCGACCTCATCGCCCGCCAAGGGAAGAAGCAGGTGACCATTCCCTTGCCGCGGATCGATATCCCGCACTTTCAGTTTGGTGACAGCCAACAAGGCGGCGTCGGTCAAGGCAAGGGCGAAGCCGGCGACCAAGTCGGCCAGGGCGAGCCGCAGCCGGGCGAGGGCAAAGCCGGTGACGGTGAAGGTCAGCATAGCCTTGAAGTCGATGTTTCGCTGGCCGAACTAGCCGAGATTCTCGGCGAAGAGCTAGAGCTGCCGCGCATCGAAAACAAGGGCAAGAAAAACATCGATGACAAGCAGTACAAGTACACCGGCGTCTTAAAGCAGGGCCCAGAGTCGCTGCGCCACTTTAAGCGGACCTATAAAGAGGCGCTGCGCCGGGCGATCTCCTCTGGCACCTACGATCCGGACAACCCGATGATCGTGCCGATCAAAGAGGACAAGCGCTACCGCTCCTACAAGATCATCAATCAGCCGGTCGCCAATGCCGCCATCATCTACATGATGGACGTCTCGGGCTCGATGGGCGACGAGCAAAAAGAGATCGTCCGCCTCACCAGCTTTTGGCTCGACACCTGGTTGTCGACGCAATATGCCGGCCTTGAGCGCCGCTATATCATCCACGATGCCACGGCGCGCGAGGTCGATCAGCAGACCTTTTACCGGACGAAGGAATCGGGCGGAACGCTGATCAGCTCAGCCTATCGGCTGGCGCTCAAGATCATCGAGGAGGAGTTCGCACCGTCGGAGTGGAACATCTACCTGTTTCACTTCTCCGACGGCGACAACTGGTCTGGCAACGATACTGTTGAGTGTATGAAGATCCTCGACTCAAGCCTACTACCAGCCGCCAACCTCTTCTGCTACGGCCAAGTCGAATCGCGCTACGGATCCGGCCAGTTTTTGCGCGATCTGCAGAAGCACTTTGGCGAGAAGGCCAACAAGATCACGCTGGCCCAGATCAAGGACCGCGACGCGATTGTCGATGCAATCAAAACGTTCCTAGGCAAAGGGAAATAAGTGATTCAAGGCTACAATACCGAGCTGACGCCGGAGCTAAAAGAGGTTGCCGCACGCCTGGCCAAAGTGGCCCGGGAGGCCGGCTTGGACTTTTTCGACACCAGCTTCGAGCTGGTCGATTATAAACAGCTCAACGAGATCGCTGCTTACGGCGGCTTTCCGACCCGTTACCCGCATTGGCGCTGGGGCATGGAGTACGAGCGCCTGGCCAAGAGCTACACCTACGGCTTATCGATCATCTACGAAATGGTGATCAACAACGAGCCCTGCTTTGCCTACTTGCTCCGCGCCAACGATATGGTCTACCAAAAGACGGTGATCGCTCACGTCTATGGCCACTGCGACTTCTTTAAGAACAACTACTGGTTTAGCAAAACCAACCGCAAAATGCTCAACCAGATGGCCAATCACGCCGTCACCGTGCGTAAACTGGTCGACGATGTCGGTCAAGACGAAGTCGAGACCTTTATCGACTGCTGCCTGTCGCTGGAAAACCTCATCGACATTCACTCGCCCTTCAAATCCACGCCCAAGGTGCGCAAGGAAGACGAAGAGGACTACGGCCGACCTAAGCCGCCAGCCAAGATCAAATCCAAAAAGTATATGGACACCTACATCAATCCCGCGGAGTTCATGGAATTTCAGCGGCAAAAGCAGGTCGAGGAAGCCGCCAAGGTCAAAAGCTTCCCGGAGAATCCCGAGCGCGACGTGCTGAAGTTCCTGCTCGATCATGCGCCGATGCCGGCCTGGGAAAAGCGCGTCCTCGCCATCATCCGCGACGAGGCCTACTACTTTGCGCCGCAAGCCCAGACCAAGATCCTCAACGAAGGCTGGGCCACCTACTGGCATTCCAAGATGATGACCCAGTTGGCCCCCCTGCACGAGAGCGAGATCATCGATTACTGTGACCATTTCGCCGGCGTCGTCGCCTCGCATCCGGGCGGTCTCAATCCCTACAAGCTCGGCGTTGAACTGTTGCGCCATATCGAAAGGCGCTGGGACCGCGGTCAGTTTGGCATCGAGTACCTACGCTGCGACGATCCCAAAAAGCGCGCCGAGTGGAATACCAACGCCGGACTGGGTCGCAAGAAGTTGCTCGAAGTGCGTAAGATTCACAACGACATCACCTTCATCGATGAGTTTCTCGATGAGGACTTCTGCCACGAGTCCAAGATGTTCATCTATGACTTCGACCGGCGCACCAACCGCTACACCATCTCGGGTCGCGATTTCAAGGAGATCAAAAAACGCCTGCTTACCCAGCTCACCAACTTCGGCCAGCCGATCATTCGCGTCATCGATGGGAACTTTCGCAATCGCGGTGAGTTGCTCCTGCATCACACTCACGACAGCGTCGACTTAAAGCACGACACGACCCTGGAGACGCTGAAGAACTTGAACCGGATCTGGAAACGCCCGGTGCACATCGAGACGACGATCGAAGAGGTTAAGAGAAGGATCTCCTATGACGGCACAAATCATCAGATCGAGAAGATCTGAAGCGCAACTCTCGACGGCCTTCGGTCTGATGTTATCTCTCATCTGCATGCTCGCAGGTGCGGCACCCAGCCGCGCCGCCACCCCCCCTTGGCCAAAGCTGCCGGTCATCCAAAACGTCGGCATCATCCCAGTGCAATGGGAAGGCGATCCGGGCACGCCTAAAGAGGTGATCGATCACGGATTTCCCAGCATCGTGCGGGCGAGCCACAAGTTTCGCATCCTGACTGACGATCTCGTCTCTGACCTATGGCAAGACGCCGATGGTCGCGCCGAGCTGCGCAGCCAATACGAGCTGCAAAGTTTTATCGGCTTAACCATGACCAGTCGCGGCGATGTGGTGACGATGACCGCCCGCCTGACCGACCAAGGTCTAAAAACTCAGCTCCTCGAAACCGACACCGTGAGTCGGGACTGGTTGGCCAACGCTCCATCGGAAGAAGCGCTTGGCCGCCTCGAAGCTTTGGTCTTTCGCCTCCTCAACCGCCTCCCCGTCGACGTCAACGTCACATCGATCCAAGGTAAGTACTTGACCCTCTCAGGCGGAACCGAACAAAACATCGAGGTCGGCGACCGCGTCGACCTGGTCCGCACCAGCATCCGTAGCCTCCATCCGGCCAATGGCACCTGGTTGGAGTTCAAAAAGCAGCCTCTCGGCACCGCCCAGATCGTCGAGGTGAAGACCTATAACAGCGTCGCTAAAATCCTCACCCAGACCTACGATCACGCCATCGAAATCGGCGATGGAGCGCGCATCGGCGCCTTAGCCGCGCGCGTCAAATTCGCCCGCTTGGCGGTTAACGAAGGACTCAAAGACAGCGGCAATCAAGAGACGATCATCGTCGCGCCGCTCTATCACGGCGAACCACCGCAACCGAAGCCGGCTGCCCAAGCTGCGGCGCCTGCACAGGTGAGCGACACCCCAGCGAAAGCTCCAGATGCTGCGGCAACAGAGAAGCCAAGCCCTGAAGCGGCACCGCCCGCGACACCGCCGCCGGGCACCGCAGAGACCACACCACATGCGGCCACACCAGCACCTGAGTCAACGGGATCCTCCTTTCTCGATGAGATCGCCTCGGATGCCACCAGCCACAAACTGCTCGACGAGGTCAGCGCCTACGCAGGACCTTACTGGTGGTCGGTAGGCGGGAGTAAACTGCCAGGCACGTCTGGCAAGTTCCCTTTCTATTTGCTCAACAGCGCTGGAGTCGGAGTCACCCATACCCTGCTGTTTAAATTCAAAACCGCCTTTGGTGGCGGCGTGATCTTCGGTAAGACGACCAACGGCAGCTATCTCGGTTACCAAGGCTATGGCCGTATCTACTGGGAGGAAGCTCTGATCCTCTTTGACGGCGCCATCCGTGGTTGGCGCGCCGGCGGTTTCGGCTCCTTGTCTGGCATGTCGGTCGACCAAGAGTCCTTTGGCGGGGGCGACTGGATCCGCGGTGGTGGCTTCGCTGGTCTATTCGGCAAATTTTCAACGCCAGATCTCGAGCGCTACGACTGGAACGCCGAGTTTTCACTGATACCATTGACCATTGGCCGCGCCGGCTTTGCGGGCAATCGTCAGCAGACGCAGTCCACGTTTGGCTACGGCATCTCGCTCAGCGCTTACCAGGATCGCCCAGCTCGCCTGATCGCTTGGGGCGCGGGGTTTGATCTAAGCAGTGAAGTGCAAACCCTCGAAGATGGTAGACGCCCGAAGTATCAGACCTATCAGCTTAAGGCTTTGGCGCGGATCGGGTTGTAACGTGGGTGGGCTTTTACCGGGAGGTCGAGCTGGATGACTGACAGCTACCAACCTCCCTACACCATCACCACGGAAATCCTGAACCAGGTAGCCGCAATAAGCCAAGCCATCGGTCGGCTCACTTTGCTTACCGAGCAATCTAAGGCGCTGCGACTGCGACGCGTCAACCGGGTTCGCACCATCCACGGTTCATTGGCCATTGAGGGCAACACCCTAAGTGAAAGCCAGATTACCGCGATGCTTGACGGCAAACGGGTCATCGCGCCACCCCGCGAAGTGCAGGAGGTGAAAAACGCCCTGGCAGCCTACGACCACTTTAACTCCTGGCGGCCCAGCACAGAAAAGGACCTACTGGAGGCGCATCGCCTGTTGATGGCGGGCCTGATCGATGAGGTTGGCAAGTACCGTCGCGGCGGCGTCGGCGTTATGGCGGGCCAGGATGTGATTCACGTGGCACCACCTGCGGACCGTGTGCCACGACTGATGGCAGACTTGTTCGGTTGGCTGTCCAAGACTGACGCTCACCCACTTATTGCGAGCGCGGTGTTTCACTACGAGTTTGAATTCATCCATCCCTTTGCCGACGGCAACGGCCGCATGGGACGGTTGTGGCAGAGCTTGATCTTGGCCAGTTGGAATCCTCTGTTTGGCGATATTCCGGTCGAGAGCCTGGTCTATGAACATCAAGCCGAGTATTACACCGCATTGCGCACCAGCACGGCCCGGACTGACTCCGCACCATTTATCACCTTCATGCTGCGGATGATCCTCGGAGCGATGACCTCAGCGACCCCCCAAGTCACCCCCCAAGTCACCCCCCAAGTCGCTAAGCTGCTGGCGGCCCTTAAGGGTCCGATGAGCAGCTCGGAATTACAGGCCAAACTTGGCCTGTCGGACCGTAAGTCCTTCCGCGTGCGTTATCTCAATCCAGGCTTAGCCGACGCCTTGGTCGACATGACGATTCCGGACAAGCCCAGCAGTCGGTTGCAGAAGTATGTACTGACTGACAAGGCACGCACCTGGTTGGCGCAGCTTAAATCTGAGGGTTAAATCAGTCAGAGCGCGGAGCAATTCCGCTGAGGCCCGCCGGGGCTTGAAGCACGGCCCAGGCACACATCAGCTGGACGCGGAAAAAGTAGCCCTATTCCGCCGTAGTGGCAGTCAGCACCCCAATGATCGGCATGCTCGTGCCTTTCTCGCTCATACTAAAGCTTGGCGCCGTGTTACTTCCGTTATATGTCACAGTCCCCGTCCAGCCATTGTAGCTTACGCCGATTTTTCCGGACTTATGCCAAACAGCCGCAGTCGGAGAATGGTCGTCGGTCACACCGCTATAAGTATAAAGAGAAATATCACCAGTCTTCGATTCAATGCTGCCAGACGCGTTGGACGTTTCTTTTTGATAGATCTCATTCTTATGAAAATCGACGCAATCGTCACCTTGGATGTCCGTGGATCCTGACACCGAAAACGCGCATGGCTGAAAACCTTTCGCCCCAGAGTGGCTAAGATCCCGCATATTCTCCACCGTCGTCACACCATCCAACACGGATGTCTTCTCGATCTGGTCGAGCATTTGCATCAATTTTGTTCCGTTAGTACAGCCGAAATAGCGCTGAAGATCCTCATTCTCCGCTTCGCCAGACAGCTCCCCGAACTTCTTTCCGTTCAGATAAGACAGATCCTTCGACGTGCAAGTCAGGTAAACGGAGTAACTAAATGTCTCTTTCAAAGACATAATTTGAATCCCCTGACCGACTTGACTGGTCTTAATGCAGTCGCTGATATCTGCGGATCTAAAGATTTTTACTGTGTTTTTGTTGGCCTCAATCGTAATGTCGCCAATTTCATAACAATGTTGGGATGGGTCGGTCGTTGTCGGCGC
>Ga0315290_10000367_pt1 | contig 28999 bp, 36 predicted proteins | sample YL17G12_0_MG_FD_203627 | JGI IMG/M metagenome (GOLD analysis project Ga0315290, IMG submission 203627) | Sediment microbial communities from Yellowstone Lake, YNP, Wyoming, USA - YL17G12_0 | ecosystem: Environmental > Aquatic > Freshwater > Lake > Sediment | place: USA: Wyoming | collected... | reverse complement strand
CACATTTCGAAGTGAACACCTTCAACAATGAAAATATGGCTGCATCTCAGTGCTGGGATCATATGGTCGGGTGTGGGAATTATGCTGATCGCTTTTGCCGCTAAATGGCTTGCCCTTGTCCACTCATGGATGGTCCTGCTCCTGATTTTGGCTGGCCTGCTGCTGGACGCCGGGATTTATTTCTTCGGCTTTTCGAAACTGGCCTCCAGGAACATTCACCGCATCGTCAACATTCCCAAGGAACGGGTCTGCATGTTCGCCTTCCAGAAACAGACTAGTTACTCCCTGGTCCTGGTGATGATCGCCCTGGGAATACCTGCGTATCTACTCCCCCATCCCCAAAACCTTCCTGGCGATCCTGTATATCGGGCTGGGCGCCAGCCTGTTTCTGTCGAGCTTCCAGTACTACCTCCTGGTATTCCACAGTGCCAGTACATAGGCATTTGCTGCCAAATCCAATAACGATTGGACAGTTATTTATCCGCATTCTGAAAAGGAGATAAAAATGTCAAGAAACAAGTGGTGGGCCAAGCTATTGCGCCTCGTCGGGATCGTTTTTATGAGCCTGACGGCGCTCTTTACCTTGTTGGGCGGCGCCGGGACCTCCTGCGTGGCCCTCAACCCGACCGGCTTCGGCGATACGTTTGCTCCGATAGCCAAATTCCAGTGGCTGTACATCCTGTTTGTACTCGTCACCGTCGCCATTGGCGTCATGGGCATACGGGCGGTTGTCCTGTTGGTTAAGGGCAGAAAAAACGCCTATCGTTACTCGCTGATCGCACTACTGGCAGGTATCGTGGTCGGAGCCATCCACATGGCATTCTCGCGTGCCTTGCGCGGTGGATCCTCCATGCCGGTGGACATGGTCGTCTACACCACCCTGCTGACTCTGATCATCTTCCTGCTCTTCCGCATCCCCGGCGTTTGGCAGGGTGTGGATTTTGAAAAACCTGCAGGAGAAAAGAATACCGGCAAGCAGGCGGCTGCCATCGCCCTTGCCGCAACCGGCCTGCTGTCTCTAACCATCCAGTTCCTGATGGCTCCTACCCACACCATCGGCGGGATCAACTACGCCGACATCTGGCACACCGCGCTGACTCTTATCGGTCTGGCGTTGATCCTGGGTGGTGTGGCAACCGCGGTCTTCACCGAATTCGCCATGCTCAAGCACAAGTCACTGGCGAAAATATAATCTAAGATTGAGTTTGAAAGCAAAAACTCCCTGCAAACACAGGGAGTTTTTTGCTTTTGGCAAATCAATCCTTAATCTGCCAGACCGCCCCCATCCACAGGCAGGATCGCGCCGGTAACGAAAGAGGCACCTTCACTCGCGAGATACAACACAGCCGAAGCGATCTCTTCAGGCCGGGCAATGCGTCCCAACGGACGGCTGGCCGAATCTTTCAAGAAAGCGGCTTCTGGTTCACCCAACTGTTTTGCTTCGTTACGCAGCATGGATGTGTCGGTGTCGCCGGGGGCAACGCAGTTGACACGAATATTTTTCATTCCGTAATCCACGGCCATCGCCCGCGTCAGGTTCACAACTGCCCCCTTCGATGCGCAGTAAACCGCCGCTCGCGCCCCCCCGGTCAGTCCCCAGCCGGAGGCGTTGTTGATCACGGCGCCGCCGCCCGCCTCTTCCATGAAAGGAATGGCATACTTGCACATCAGGAACATGGACCTGACATTAACCGCCATGACGCGGTCCCAATCCTCTTCACTGAGTTCGGTCACCGTGGCTCGCCGGATGATCCCGGCGTTGTTAAACAGGATATCCACTCCCCCCCAAGCCTCAACCGTTTCCTGGACCGCGTTCCGGCAATCCTCTGCCCGGCTCACGTCTCCGCAGACGAACATTGCCCTTCCGCCTGCTTTAATGATCTGGTGCACAACCGATTCACCTCCCGCCTTATCCAAATCCACGATGGTCACCGCCGCGCCGGCCTTGGCCAGCATCACCGCCGCCGCTCGGCCAATCCCGGCTGCCCCTCCGGTTACGATGGCTTTCTTGCCGGATAAATCATACATCTTCCTGTCTCCTTTTACCGCTTCATTCCCAACGCTTTTTCTACTTTTGCCTGATCATAAGTCACAATGATCTGTCCGTGGATATTGATGATGGGCGTGGTTTCATTGCCATCCGCCCAGCCGCGCACACGTGCCGCCGCTGCCCGGTCACGGCTGATATCTATTTCGACATAAGGGATGTCATGTTGCTTGAAATATCGGCGCACTTCCGGACAATCCGGGCACCAGGGCGTGCAATACAAGGTCACGTCGGCATCTGGTTCCGTGGAAGTCTGCATGTCAAGCAGTTGTGAAGCACGCACAGATTCCGCCACCTCGGGATCCACTTCCGTCAGTATGCGAAACAGTTCGTCATTATCCGGCTGCGTGTCAATGTCATGCACATCCACGTAACAGATGATGCCCTGCTTATCCATTACAAAAATAGCACGCTCAGTATAGCCCTCCGGGCGCAACACACCAAATATTTCCGCCACCTTGCCATGCGGGTAAAAATCACTCAAAAGCGGATACGTAATTCCGCCCAGGCTTTCGGACCATGCCTTCAGGCAGGGCACACTGTCCACGCTTAGACCCAGCACCTGGGTCTGTATTCCTTCGAACCGGTCCAACAAATTTTGGTAGGAGGGAATCTGGCTCGTTCAGACCGGTGTCCAGGCTAATGGGAAGAAGGCCAGAACAACGTTCTTTCCGCGGTAGTCGCTCAATTTCACTAATGCACCGGTATGGCTCGTCAGGCTGAAATCGGGTGCAGGTTGTCCGATTGCAAGTGCCATTATTTCTCCTTTTCGGATGCTAGCCACCAAGAGATGGCTGACCGGGACAAGTATAGCACGCATGGGACCTCGTGGTTTGTGGGGAAAACAACATTTACGCCATCACCTTATACATTACGCTCTCCTTGTATCCGGTGATAACCACCAAATAGCCACTCAACATTTCATCCACGGTGGGGTCCCCTGTATCGGCCCAAAACGGATGACCGTTAAGCGCCTTGATTTTTTCAGGTGTGCTGATCACCCTGATATGGGCCTCTCCACCTTTGCGGATCACTTCCGGAATGATGGGTTGGTTGCCGCGCCCGAAAATACATCCCTGCCCCCCAATGGGTGTGACCACGATCTCCGCCTGACGGTCCGCTGAAAGCAGCCGCAGCAGGTCAGCTTCGCTGGCATCTGCGGCTGCGATTTTCCCATCCAAGTCTGCATCCACTCCCAACTAGGAGCGTCAACAACCCGAAGCATCTGCGCCTTCACTTCAAGGGCAGAGTTGGGGATGTACAGATAGACGATTTTCTTTTGGGTCATATGGGACTCCTAAAATAGACGTAATATATGTTGGTTTTTTTATAAGGTACTGTGTTAAGATGTGAATCTCGGGATAATACGTACATAATTGAACCAAAATTCCCCGAATTGCTCGCAATTCGATAAAAGCGAGTTCATATATCTATGTAAAAAGCAGTAGATCTTCTATGGTGGATTTATTAAAGTGAGTCATTGATTCTTCTCAGGGTTTCGTAATCCTCCATCCAACTGACGGGAATGGCTTCGCTAGAGAGAATAATGCGGTTTTGTTCGTCGTAGTTGTGGATAATAAGTTCATAATAATTGCGTTGCCAAATTGAGTTGCCAGTCGAATCCAATTTAAGATTACCTTTTTTGTAGATTGATATTTGAAAAACGCAACCACCGTCCAAATGTCGGTCTCCGAAAAGGCGACGTCTCGTCACCTTGTCGTCTCCCGTCGCCCTGGGAATTGGAATTATCAGGTGTGGGGACCACGCCCTTTTCGGTGTCGTCGGTAAAATGATGATCCCATGAATATGGTTTGGTATGACAACAAACGCGCCCATTTCAACATTCTTAAAATGTCTGGGAATGGCACTCAAATGTTCTTCCACGATTTGACCCGGAATAAATAATTGCATTTCCCCGGTCCTGATCTCACCCAAAAGACAAACGTGCCCGTTCGTGACGATGGTGACGAAAGACACTGCCGGCGAGGTGTAACCATATCCCTTTAATCGGATAGATCGGTGGGGATCCTTTGGCGGATCGAATCCAAAATTATTATTTACGGATGGTCCATGCAAATTATGTGCATTGTATCACCCCCTACGTGTGGGACGGGTTTCCACTGTCGGAACAGACATCTTGTCCGCCGAAGAGACAGAGAAAAGGGGGCAGTGAACCTTGTGCCCCTGCACAGACGCGGCCGCCTGCAAGGACTCAGCTCGGTCCATGCGAAGACCGGGTTGTCTATGAGCTTATTTGCCAGTAAAATATTCGTGGAGTACCATTCGCCAATGAAACCATGGATCATTAGAATTCCCCTGGTCCTGCTTGGACTGGTAGCTGGATTCGTGCTGGTGGCGGCGGTCGCGTTCTTGATCTTGGACCGCACAAATGGTAGCATCATTTCCTCGGGCCGGAAACGCTCTTACCTGATGTACGTGCCCCTGAGCTATGACCCTGCCACTCCCACCCCCCTGGTAATCAGCATTCACGGCTTTGCTGAATGGCCCGCCCACCAGATGCAAATGACCCGCTGGAACGACCTGGCAGACCAATACGGCTTTATCGTGGTTTATCCTTCCGGCACCAGTTTCCCGAAACGTTGGCGTGCAACCGGATCTCCTAGCCGTGACAGAGACCCGAATCCGGATGTCACATTTATCTCCGATCTCATTAATAATTTGGAAAGCGAATACAATCTCGATCCGAGGCGCATTTACGCCAACGGGCTGTCGGCTGGCGGCGGGTTGTCTGTTCTGTTGTCCTGCGAACTTTCCGACCGCTTTGCAGCTATCGGAACCGTGGCAGGGGCTTACTCTTTCCCGTGGAGCGATTGCCCTGCCTCCCGTCCGGTACCGACCATTGTTTTCCATGGCACATCAGATCCGATCGTCCCATACCTAGGTGGCGAATCACATGACCCTGCCATTCCATTGCCAGCAATCCCCGACTGGGTGGAGACCCTGGCCCGGCGAAACGGATGCGGCCAGTCGCCGATCGAAATTCCCCTCAGCGGAGTAATGAGTGGACTCCATTACAGCAACTGCACCCTCAACGCGGATGTTATCTTCTACATCGTAGCAGGTGGCGGCCATTCCTGGCCGGGCGGAGTGCCCTTGCCTCAATTCATCGCCGGTCTTACCACCCAGGAAATCGATGCGACAAAAGTAATGTGGAACTTTTTTCAATTGCATCCCCTGCCGGGAGAATAGTCCCCAAATCAGATCGGGAGTAAAAAGGAGAATTGTGATCAACTGGAAAATGATCTCGTGGAATGTAAACGGCATCCGAGCCGCTGAGAAGAAAGGTTTCGTAGAATGGCTGGTTTCAAGTGGCGCCGACCTGGTGGCCGTACAGGAAACCAAAGCCCACCCAGAACAACTCTCCCCGGAGCTAATTAACCCGGCGGGTTACCAGGCTACCTGGAGTTCAGCAGAGAAGAAGGGATACAGCGGCACAGTAACCTTTTCCAGGCACAAGCCCATCAAAGTGCTTACCGGTTTGAACCGACCCCAATTCGACACCGAAGGCCGGGTCCTCATCCATGAGTTCGAAGAGTTTGCATTCTTCAACATCTACTTTCCCAACGGCGGGCGCGGACCGGAGTGGGTGGCGCACAAACTGGCTTTCTATCGACGATTCCTTGAAGTGGCACGAGGGTACATGCAGGCTGGGCGACCGGTCGTAGTCACTGGCGACTTCAACACCGCCTTCGCCGAGATTGACCTCGCCCGCCCCAAGGAGAACGTCAACCACAGCGGTTTCATGCCGGAGGAACGAACTGGGCTGAGCGAGTTCTTCGAGGCGGGGTTGGTCGACACCTTCCGCCACCTGCATCCGGATACGGTGAAATATTCATGGTGGGACATGGTGACACGGGCACGCGAGCGCAATGTAGGCTGGCGACTGGACTATTTCATGGTGTCCCCTGATCTGAAAGACCGCATCGCCGCTGCAGACATTCATGAGGATGTGTTTGGCTCTGACCATTGTCCGGTCAGTTTAGTCCTGTCCTTCTAATCGCTGTTGCAGTCCATGCCTGCCGCCAGGCCCGATATTTTTTCGGGGTGAGCACTATCAAAGGAATAATTCTTATGGTCAAATATTGTGTCCGTTTCATACCATATGGACGACATACATTCTCCCGGTAGGGGACATTATTCCCTATGAAGGTTCCCGCAGGGGGCAGGCGGTCGCCATCTCTCTCCACATACCGTCTTCTCCACTGTTGCATAAACTTGAGTCAATCCTTGGAAGATACTGCGGGATATATCCCGACTCACCCCCCCAGGGTAGTTTTCCATCTCGGATGTCGAGTTTCCTTCAATGACGAATCTCATCGAGTGACACAATGTCCTGCGAAAAATCTAAAAACGTCACCATTTTCAAAATAAGCCACCCTCTACTTCGACGGCAATGTAACCAGCCGAAATGTCCTGTTCGTCGAGGGGACCCGCAAGACGCTCGTCTTCAAGCAGCCCGGTGATTTCGAGTCCAGCAACGGGGCGCGCGAAGTCATAGAACTGTTCAATGAGAAATGGACGTGCTCCTGCCCGGCTATCTTAATTGGCAAACCTTCAAAACCGCCCAGTCCTTCGGACTGCAGGCCGACTCGTCTTCCCGGCTGAAACTCAAAGGCCGGTGGATTACAGCTGTTCCTAAGGATACTCTCCCCCGGAACCGCAAGAATCAGGTGGTGGCCTGCCCGGATATCGGTACAATCAGCGCATGACTAACTTCACACAGCTATCCGCAGACTACAAGCGCATCGAACAGGCCATCCGCTTCCTGGATGAGAATGCCCTCCTCCAGCCGGATTTGACCGAAGTGGCCGCCCACGTGGGCTTGAGCGAGTGCCATTTCCAGCGACTGTTCACGCGCTGGGCGGGTATCAGCCCCAAGCGCTCGCTGCAATATCTCACAAAGGAAAACGCCAAAGCGCTTCTCTCCCGCACTTCGGTCCTGTCCGCCGCCTACGAGCCGGACTCTCCGGCCCGGGTCGTAGGCACGACCTGCTCGTTCACTGCGAAGCCGTCACGCCTGGTGAGTACCGGACGAAAAGTGCCGGCGTGGATATCATCTACGGCTTCCACCCCACCCCATTCGGCGAATACCTGCTGACGCTGACAGGGAGCGGAATCTGTTTTTTTAGCCTTCGTGGACGGCGAGCGCCTGGTCGCCCTCGAGCAGCTCAGATTCGACTGGGCAAATGCCAACCTGCGTGAAGACCCATTCCGCTCCCATCAGGTCGTGCAACAGTTTTTTACACCCTATACCGATGTTTCTCTGACAACTCGGAAGCCTCAAGAGATCGTCCTGCACCTGCACGGTACAAACTTCCAGATCAAAGTCTGGGAGGCGCCTCTGGGCCTGTTGCCCGGCACAGCGACCCCTTACGAAGTGCTGGCAGAACAGGTCGGTTCAATCAATACTATCCGGGCGGTTGGGAATGCGGTCGCCCACAATCCGCTAGCCTTCATTATCCCCTGCCACCGGGTGTTGCAGAAGGCGGGCGGCTTTGGGGATTGCCTCTGCGGGTCAGCACGCAAAAAGGTCATCCTGGGCTGGGAGATGACCCAGGCAGAAAAGTGATTCGCGCAGGTCTGGTACGGATGCAATTTGGTAACCTTCTAACGGTATCTTAACAAAAACTTGTTAAAATTGGATTTTCCAAGACTTGTATTACTGGTTTAGTTCACAGGAGCGAACCATGGAACGCAAACTCAAACATATAACCGTACCATCCTCCGAGATCACACCGCAGAGCGTTTATCTCTCCCGCCGGGATTTTTTTAAGTCCGCCGGGATTGCCAGTGCAGCCGCATTCCTGGCGGCCTGCGGATTGAGGCTCCCTTCCACAACGGCAACCGGCTTCGGGTCCGAGACGCCGACGAAAAGTCCACCTGTGCCCGATAACGCCCATGGTCAAACGACCGACGAAATGGGCAACCCGCTCAACACCTTCGAAGAAATAACAAATTACAACAATTACTATGAGTTCTCCACCGACAAGCAGGCTGTGAACTCCTTATCGGCTAATTTCAAGGCCACCCCTTGGACGCTGGAGGTCGGCGGGCTAGTCCAAAACCCGAAAACCTACGCACTCGAAGACCTGCTCAAGTTCGACCAGAAGGAACGCCTTTACCGCTTGCGCTGTGTGGAAGCCTGGAGCATGGTCGTCCCGTGGACCGGGTTCGAGCTGGCCGATTTGTTGAATGAAGTCCAGCCAATGACCAGCGCCAAATATGTGGGCTTTGTCACCTTGATGGATCCGGCCCGCATGCCAGGCGAAGGGAATCCGCTCTACCCCTGGCCATACAATGAGGGCTTGCGCCTCGACGAGGCCATGCAGCGTCTGACAATCATCGCCACCGGCCTCTACGGGCAGTCTCTTCCCAATCCAGATGGGGCTCCGTTGCGGCTGGTGGTACCCTGGAAGTACGGCTTCAAGAGCATCAAGGCGATAGTTAAAATCGAACTGACCGCGGAGCGACCGCAGACGATGTGGAACAAGATTGCGCCAAACGAATACGGCTTCTACTCCAACGTAAACCCAGAAGTGGACCACCCGCGCTGGAGCCAGACCAGTGAACGGCGCATCGGCGAATTGAGCCGCCGCCCGACGTTGATGTTCAATGGCTACTCCGATGAAGTAGCCAGCCTTTATACGGGGATGGACCTGCGTGCTAACTATTAGCAGGATAAAGCCAAAAATCTCCTGGCTTCAGGGTGTCATCCACATTCTCGGCTGGCTGCCTCTGGCATGGATTCCATTTGCCTATTTCGCTGGCAGGTTATCCGTCAACCCCATCCAGGATATCGAGCAGCGTCTGGGGCATATCGCCGTCTACTTCCTAATCGCATCGCTGGCCTGTACCCCGCTCAATACGCTATTTGGCTGGCGCGAGCCGCTCAAACGGCGCCGGGCTCTGGGGCTTTATTGTTTCATATATGCCAGCCTGCATGTGCTGACATTTACCGGGTTGGATTATGGCTTCAACCTGAAATTGATTGGTGGCATCGTTTTGAAGAAACCCTACGCAATCCTGGGTGTCCTCACATTCATCCTTCTGCTCCCGCTGGCAGTCACCTCCTTCCACTGGTGGATGAAGAAATTGGGTCGCAAGTGGACCAACCTGCACCGCCTGGTATACCTTGCTGGAGTGTTCGATATCCTCCACTATGCCTGGGCTAAAAAAGGCAATCTCTTTTACTTGAGTGGCGACATCCAGCAGCCGCTCTTATGGGGGCTGCTGCTCCTACTCCTGCTGGCCTTGCGTCTGCCGCCAGTGCGACGCTGGGCCAGCGGATTACGGTAGAAGTCCGCCCCAACGTACCCTGATCAAACAGCAAATCTCTTCCACCTTCGCGTTCGGATGCAGCTCATCGTGACCGGAGGATAGCTTGGATTCTTTTAACGCCGCCCTCATTCTGCTATAATTTAATGGCTTAGAGATGTCATGATTGCCCCACATCCCATCGGAGAAAACTATGTCAAAGACCAACGCACCCATCTATCAACACCCTGCCGAACTGCTCCAGAACCTGATCCGGTTCAACACTACCAATCCACCCGGCAACGAGCGCCCGTGCATCGAGTACATTAACGGGTTGCTCAAAGAAGCAGGCTTTGAAACCATCCTGGTGGCGCACACCCCCGAACGTCCCAACCTGATCACCCGTTTGAAAGGCGAAGGCAATGCCCCGCCGCTACTTCTCTACGGTCACGTTGACGTGGTCACCACCGATGGACAGCAGTGGACCCATCCGCCCTTCGAGGGCCGGCTCGTGGACGGCTACATCTGGGGTCGCGGCGCGCTGGACAACAAACACAGCATCGCCATGTATCTGGCTGCCCTCCTGAAAGCCAGGGTGGAAGGACCGTATCTGCCGGGAGATATCATTTTCGCTGCCACCGTTGACGAAGAAGCCTCCTGTGAAGATGGCGCTAAATTCCTAGTGGCGCAGCACCCACAGCTCTTCGAAGGCATCCGCTATGCATTGAGTGAATTTGGGGGCTTCAACATGACTGTCGGCGGGAAACGCTTCTACCCCATCCAAGTTTCCGAGAAACAGGTCTGCCCCACCCGCATCACCTTCCACGGACCTGGCGGGCACGCCGCCTATTTGGTACGCGGTGGAGCAATGGCCAAGCTCGCCATCGCTCTGCAGACTCTCGACCGGCATTTCCTCCCGGTCCATATCACCCAGCCGGTACGTCATATGATCGAGGAGTTCTCCGATGGGTTGGATGGACTTATGGGACTAATCATGCGGCAACTGCTCAGCCCGTTCCTGACTAATACCGTCTTGAAGCTCATGGGTGAAAAAGGCGCCACCTTCTCCCCACTCTTGCACAATACCGCCAGTCCAACCATTCTCAAGGCAAGCAACAAGCGCAATATCATCCCTTCCGAGGTGGTACTGGAACTCGATGGCCGCCTCTTGCCCGGTTTTACCGCTGCCAACCTGGAGCGAGAACTGCGTACGCTCCTAGGAACAGATTGCACCATCGAAACCCACCTGCCGGACCCGTGTCCGTCTACGAGTGATATGGGCCTGTTCGAAACCCTGGCTATGGATTTACGCGAACTCGACCCACATGGCATCCCTGTCCCTTACGTCAACCCCGCCGTCACCGATGCGCGCTTCTTCACCAAACTTGGCATCCAGACTTACGGCTTCACCCCGCTCCAATTACCCGACGATTTCAGTTTCATCGAGACAATTCACGCTGCCGACGAACGCGTCCCCGTGGCCGCCCTGGACTTCGGTCTCCAAGCAATTTTCAAAGCAATACAACGATTTCACTAGAGTAGATACTCAAATGACCCCATCCACGCTACAAGCCCTTGCCATCCTGCGATATGGCAGCCAATTCATGTGGTATGTGGTTGCTTTTTGGCAATTTCTTCTACTTATATACTGTTGAAGCCAAGAAACACAACTGGAGCCTTTTTCTCGTCGGCCTGGTCTTTTGGGGCATGGACTGGTATAACGAAATCTGGAATTCATTAGTCCTACACTTCACCGGTTACGCCCCCGTTTAGGGCGCGCCTGGGAACACGGCTGTCCTCATGCTGGTCGGACTAAACATCGAGATCATGTTCGAATTCGCTTTATCCAGCATCATCTGGACCAAAATGCCGCTACCCGACAAGAGGACCAAAATCATTGGGATCCCCAACCGGGCTTTTATCGCTGTCGCCGGGTCCGCCTTCTTTGTCTTTGTGGAATACCAGCTCAATTAAGTCAGCGAGCCAACCTAGATTATTCCTGGTGGGGCCGCAATGCGACCTGGCTCATCTTCCTGTTCGGTTACCTGACTTTCTTCGTTGTCGCTTTCTGGGTGTTTGATATGAAGACGATGAAAAGCAAGCTCATCACCGTCGGGAGCATCTGGGAACCGGATATCCTCGCCCTGTTCCTCTTTATACCCGTATTGGACTGTATCTAGCGGAGAATCCTTGGGGCGGGTTTCATAAGGCTGCTCCAATTTAATTCAGGCCGGAAAGCTGTACCCTAAACACTATGTGGCTGGTACTTCCCCTGCTTCGCCAGCCGCCTATTTCCGCTGCCCTCATCTTCGAAGATCTCATAGGCCAGTTCCATCGGTACCACCTTGCCAAGCATGGCCAGGGCGGGGCAATATTTCGTTGCGGTCAGTTCAATGGCGCGCAGTACTGCCGCCTCATCCACGGCATGACCAGCAATCATATAAGTGATGACCGCCTGTGTGAACACTTTCGGAAATTCCTCCGCCTGTTCGGCGTGGACTGTGACTTCGAAGGCGGTAACTTCCTTTTTCTTTTTCATCAGTATGGAGATGACATCCATCGCCGTGCAACCAGCCAGGCTGATTGCCATCAGTTCCAAAGGACGGAAACCATCGTTAGCGCCACCCACTTCCGGATCCGCACCGAGCGGGATCTCGAAACCCGTATCGGCTTTGCCGGTGAAACTCAGTCCCTTACACCAGGCCACGGTTGCGTTCATTTGATTTCCTCCAAAAGCGGTGTGACATATTGTTCCAGTGTGGGCTGGTTGATTGCACCCGTCCATGATAAGCGGATCATTCCATCCCTGTCAATGACATAGGAACTGGGCAGGTTCCAATTCTGGAAGATTTTCAGCGCCGTACCCAGCGGGTCGAGCCAGACCGGGAAGGACAATCCATATTCCTTTATGAAAGAAGCCACCTGGTCAGCGGGTTCACCCGATTCGATGGCAATTACCACAAATCCTTTTGAGGCATGGGCGGCATAGTATTCCTGTAACTCGGGCATCTCGGTTTTACACGGCGGGCACCAAGTGGCCCAGTTATTGACCAGGATTACCTGGCCGAGATAGTCCTCGATCGAGACAGGTTTGCCTTGCAAGTCGGTCAACACCAGTTGCGGGGCGGGATAATCGAGTGTGATGGGAGGAAAGATTGGGGCAACGCTGGACAGTGCTTTTTGTTGGGCGTTTGCCAGCAGCGGAATCAAGCCCACGCCGAGTAGGAAAATCCCGGCGGCGATAAAAGTGATGAAAGCTGTCAAACGGCGTTTTGAATTATTAGGTTCAACCATACCATTGGGTTCAGGGTCCAGAGCAGACGTCTACCAACCTGGAATGTCCTTCCCGGTCTCCGACGCGTAGAGCCTCGACCGATATTTCAGTCTTGTTCTCACTCATTAGATGTTGTCCACGACCAAAAAGTTGCTATTCAGAGTATACTCGAACGCTTGAAGTTCATGACATAACAAACGGACGAATGTCCAATCTTTTAGGATGTTTGCCACTAGAAATGAAAGGCTGCTTTGACTAATATCTTATATAATCATGAAACTCGAGAAATACACTCACCTTGCCTTTTTCACCGGTCTATGCGCGGATGAAATTCAGTTCCTGGCACCGTTTTTCGTTCCCCAAACCTGGGTGGCGGGGACAATTGTTTTTGAGCAGGGTGACTATGCAGAATATCTCTACCTGGTTGTATCGGGAGAATTAACCATCCGCTACAAACCGGACGATGGCCCGATGATGAACCTGACCCACGTCCAGCCAGGCGGAATTTTTGGCTGGTCGGCGGCGATGGGCAACCGGACTTATACTTCCGGGGCAGTCTGCGCGCTGGATAGCGAAATTCTGAGCATCCGCGGAACGGACCTGCGAATGTTGTGCGAAAAGCACCCCGGACTTGGCAAGGTCATCCTTAACCGGTTGTCGGCCATCATTTCTGAACGCCAGCATAGTCAACAAGACCGGGTGAATTCCATGTTGGCGAACGGGATGCGCCAGCAGCCGAATAACTGAGGAGCCATTTCCATGTCCGAGAGCAGAGTAGACCCGAAATCCGAAATCCAAATGAAGGCGCTTGTCGAACAGCTAAGCGCCTATATCGAGACCTTCCATGGAGGATCCGCTGAATACATCTCATTTGACGGAAAGGTTCTGAAAGTACATCTGGGCGGTTCCTGCCTGGGCTGCCCGCTTTCGCCGTCCACGCTGCATGGCTGGGTGGAAGGGACGGTGCGTCAGTTCTTCCCGGAAATCAAGAGTGTGGAATCGGTTTAGTTCATCCATATAAGATTGAAATCAAACAACCCCTCGCCTCTTCGGTGAGGGGTTGTTGCTTTGAATCGGGGAAAGGCTAATTTGATCTGGCGGCAGTGATCACCAGCACAATACCGGTAATCAACAGGATGCCGATCCAGGCATATCCCAGAACACCTACAAACGGTGTGCCGAGGAAGAACCCAAGCAGGAGGAGCACCGCGGCCGGGATGAAAGCCCACTTCATCTTTGCCAGCAGAGCTACCAGCAGGAAAGTGAGTCCCAAGCCGACAAAGAATACTCCGCCTGTCTCAGCAATTTTAAAAGCCTCAGCCAGCGCAGCTGTGAAACCCAAAGTGAGAAGTATGCCGCCGGGGATAATGGCCCACCAATTAGTCGGTTGGCGAAGATACACAGCCCAAAATCCCACACCTATGCCACCCAGGAAGGCCAGCCCCCCAAAACCGATCCTATCCAATAGCAGAGTTGAAGCAGCCATGCCAGCAAGGGTGAAACCGGGGATGGCAGCCCACCATTTCGAGCGGTCGCTGAAGAACCAGAACAGGAAGATGCCCGCACCAATTGCCAACAAGCCTGCCCAGAAGAAATCGGCGGCGCCCTTAAGAACTCCTGTTTTTTCGAGCAACATCAAAATACCGCCCAAGATCAATGCCGCGCCGACCAGGATACGGTAATCGAAACGTTTCATTTTGTTCTCCTCTAGTTAACTTCAATCGAACCGACGCCGGCGTTAATGGTCATGTCGACGCGATTGGCTGCATTGCCGTAGTCAGTGGATTGATACAAGTCACCGTCAAGGCGTGGGAAACGGGGATTAACATTGACGGAAGTGATGCCTCTCTTGACCCGGATACTGGCCGCAACGCCCGACGGTACGTTGACCTTGAGCGACGAAGCGCCAGTATCAATATCCACATGGGTGTTTCCGGCATTGGTGGGCAGGGTCAGTTGGGTACTGCTCGCACCGGTGCGAATTTCCAAGTCGGTGACTCTGAGATCGCGCAGGTCAAGGATCGAGGCGCTTGCTCCGCTGTCGATCTTCAAACTCAGCGGGATATCCCGATTGAGACGAATGTCCCAATCCATACTCTCACCCGGCCACCAGGCCCAGGCCTGTTGAAAGGTGCTCAGTTTGACTTCCATCCGGCCATTTTCGATATGGCTCGTGTGGCTCAGGCCGTTACCGAAAGTACCGTTGACAATTTCACCGGACCCAGCGCCGGACTGAAGGGTGAGCCTGCCAGCGCCGTGGTTAAGTTTGACAATGGCACTGGTAGCACCCTCGTGAGGGATGGACACCTGTTCGCCTTCGGCTGGTCGATTCCGAGCAAAGAAACCGGTAATCAGCCAGATTCCATATGCAATGATCAAAATGGGCCAGAAGTAGCCGACAATAGCACCCATTTGCTTCAACAGAAGCAGCCCGGCCAAGACAATCAGAACGCCACCCCAAAAGAGATTTCTTCGTCTGTGCATGTTTATTTCCTTTCTTAATTGTGCCGCAATGTGCCGCGCACAATGAGCCAGATGCCCAGCAAGAAGAGCAAAGCAATCGGGACGTACGCACTGAAAGAACCGAAAATAGTCCAGGCATTAAAGATGGTGGCAAAGATGGTAAACAAGATGGCGCTAGAGAGCAACAGTTTTAGCCCTTCCCGTAGACATGCCATGAAATCGCCACCGATAATGCCGGACAGGATTTTGCCTAAACCGACAAAGCCCGGGATCAGCGTCCACATAAATGCCCAAGACTCCCAGTGGTTGGTGGCGTTCTGATAATACAGGATGCCACCAATCCCTGCCACAATGCAGGCCGGAACAGCCATTTCTGGCTCACCGACCAGGAGGCCAATGACCAGGATGACAACTCCAGCAAACATGACCCACATTGGCCATTCAAAGGTCAGGTGGAGGATGTTGGACAGTTCAGGTCTGATGCGGGTAGCGATCAACCAGCCTGCTACCAGGATGAGAAGAAGGCCCAAAACCAACTGTGTACGGTTTTTCTTTTCCATGCATTTTCTCCTTGTTGAAATTAATCTTCCTAGAGTATGTACGCCAAAGCCATTAAAAAGTTACGTTGAGTTCTCAATCCTTCATATGGCAATTATCGATTGTTTGGGAATTCCCGTGATGGATGGATAGATAAGGGATTATTGGACGGCCAAAGCCCGTCCAATACCGTCATTTTCCAATCGCCCTTATGTTTTCCAGAGAACCCAATAATCACAGTCAATATTTTATATGGACTATCGGCCAAAATGAGCCTACCAATTGGCTGAAATTTCACGAACAAAGCGAATTCCATTTCGCTTTCAGCTTGACCTGGGTTTATGCAGCTTTTGCATGGATTTTGATGCGCCAATCCCTGACCATAAAAGGCGTATACAAGAACAGACAGGTAACCACACCGATCAATTCGAGGAATGGAATGTAATATGGCCAGGCCGGGAGCGCGTCGAGCAGGCTAGCAGTGGCGGGTTTGCCATTGAGCATCATGTAATTGCTGCCTAGGGAAACATTGACAAAGTAAATGATCACCAGGTAGATGTTGGCAACAAGAGCGACGCGCAAGATGGATTTCCATGTCGGGCGGAAACCTTCCACGGTGGTCATGAAGATGCCCGAAGTGACCAGTAGTCCATGGGAGATCATGGTTTGGAAAATACGATAGTGCGGAAAACCGTAAATCCCGGCGTCAGGCGTCAGCAGGGCTTGCAGCGCGCCTCCGATTCCCAGGAAGTAGACGAATTCGTAAATCCGGTAATTCTTGAATATGAGCATAAACCCGGCCAGCCAAATGAGCACACTGCAAAGGTGCAGGGGTAGCATCGTCTTAACGGTCCAGTGTCCCCAGTACAAGTTCCAGACGTGCCATGAGATCTCATCCGCCCACAGTAAGAATGCAATCGTCCAGCGGACAGCTGTACGTGTCTTCGCAGAGGTCCCGCGGAAGCGCAGGAATCCAAAATTCAGCAAGGCAATGATCAGCAGAGCAGCAAGGTGCCAGGTCCCGAACAGGATAAACGGCACACCGGTGTAATCATAGGTGAAGTATATGGCCATGGTTTGTTTTGGCAAGGGTTTAGCCCCCGCCATAGCACTCTAGAACGGCCCGTATCCAAAGGCTACGGCCAGCGCAAGGAAAGCCACCGTTACCAGGAAGATCCAGAACCACAACTTGAGCAGCCATTTGACCCATTTGTGATACGGGACGACCGTAAGACTGAGGGTGATAAGCAGGGCGGCGTTGGTCGGGTAAACCAGGTTTGAAAAACCGTCGCCAAAACAGTAGGCGCTGACAGCGATCTGCCGGTTGACGTGGACCAAGTCTGCAAGCGGCATCAGGATCGGGATGAGCAGCAGGGCTTTGGCAGAACCGGACGTAATGAAGAGTTCCATCACCAGGGTCAGGCCATAGATCGCCAGCGCAGAGGTAAAGGGATTGAGACCGGTGGTGAGTGTCGAGGCCCAGTGCAGGATGGTATCCAGGATGCCGCCCATCTGGACAATGTAGCGCACGGAGGCAGCCATCATCAGCAGCGGCACCGCCGGGGAAATGCCCAGGAACCCGTCCCAGACGGCTTTCCAGACGGCTTTCCCTACACCGGCAATCAGTCCAGCCCCGATCCCACCGATAACGAATAGCAGACCGGTGATGGGCAGGGCGTAGTCCGAAAGGAAGGTGAAGAAGGGCGATGCCACCAGTACTGCCAGAATCAGTGCAAAGAAAATCGCCAGAAAGATAATCGCGGTCCGCATACACGGATCATCGGTCTTCTCAACCTCGAAGGAACCAAGGCGGGCACGTTCCTTCTGGTCTTCCTGGAAAACGGGCGAGGCCTCAGGGTGTTTATCAATCTTTTTGGCATAGGCGCGCAAGAAGACGGCCAAGATGGCATATCCCACGATGAATAGGACGAGGCGCGGCAGGGCACCGGAGAACATCGGCAGATCGGCCAGTTTTTGCGAGACGCCAATTGTGAACGGATTGAAGACTGCCATCGAAAAGCCGACGTTAGTGGCCAGGATGGACATGCCCAGACCGATCAGTGAGTCCCAACCGAGCGAGAAGGCCAGGGCGATTATGATAGGCACCAGCGGGATGACTTCCTCAAAGATACCAAAAAAGGCGCCCAGCGCCATGAAGAAGAAGGCGATGACCAGCATCATGGCATACTTGCGCCCACCGAAAGCCTTGATGATGCGCGAAATGGCCGATTTCAGAATGCCGCTCTTGTCCATCACAGCGAAGGCCACCCCCACCAACAGGATGAACAGGATGATCGCGATAACAGTGATATTACCTTCCGTACCCAGTACCTCGAATGGTGCTGTGAACCAGCGCCAAACCGGATAATTGGGACGGTCGGTAAATGTGAACGACGTGGCATCTATGACCTGCCGACCGTCCACTTCCACCCGGGCGTATTGCCCGGCCGGGACGAGTCGCGTTAAGATGCCCGCCGCCATCATCAGGAAGAAGATAATTGCGACGGCCTGAAGAAATGCTTTCGTGCTAAGCTGTGCTCCGGATTTTGGTTGAGCCATGCTGGTCTCCTTTGAATCTACGTTGTCATACATTACAAAAAGAAAACCCGATGAAGCGTTAAGGGTTACACACCTTTCCTGGTCAATTCCAGACTGACCTGCCAGAGCTTTTCGGCAGCGGCCTTATCGCAAGATCTCGGGCTGGATTGGACCGGAGCGCAGTTCGTGAAATATTTGCCAGTTACTCCCTCCACTTCGGGCGAGGAAGCCAGGTAAACGCTGGTCTGTGCGCCCTCTTCGGGCTTGCATCCAAACAGCCGGGCAGAGAGTTTGGCAAACACCCTGAAGAAAAAACCGTTATTGAGAGATAAGCCAGTGTCCACGTAGCCGGGATGCAGGGCATTAACAGTCACGCCGGTATCTTCCAGGCGGCGGGCAAGTTCGTAAGTGAATAGAATATTGGCAAGTTTGGACTGCCCATAGGCGCGGAACCCGGTATAGCGCTTTTCACCCTGCAGGTTGTCGAAGTCCAGCCTTGCTCCCGTGTGCATTCCCGAGGCAACATTGATCACTCGTGAAGGAGCGCTGGTCTTTAAGACATCAAGCAGGAGATTGGTCAGCAGAAAGTAATTCAGGTGATTGAGGGCGAAGGTCATTTCTAAACCATCGGGAGTAACAAAGCGCTTATTAAAAAAACCTCCAGCATTGTTGATCAGAACGTGCAGCCGCGTATGGTGATTCTTGAAACCGGTGGCGGTTTGCATAATGCCCGCCAGAGTGGACAAATCCGAGGCGATGAACTCCACCGGGCTGCCGGTTTCTTTTTTGATTGCTTCGGCCACCGCCGCACATTTGGCTGGGTTCCGGCTGACAATGGTCACCTGCGCGCCCATGGTGGATAACTCCCGCGCCGCCACGAGCCCGATGCCATTTGTCGCTCCCGTTACCAGAACGTTTTTTCCTTTCATTGGAACATCCATGAAGACCTCACATAGAATAGATATTTTTGGAAACCGCAGTTGCACCTTCCAAAAACCAAAAATAGAATTATTGAAGTTTATAGCAAAAAACGTCTTGCGTCAAACGGGGAGACCGTGGTAAAGTACAAGCAGGAGAAACCATGGACTTTTTCAAAACGGTCGACGATCGCCACTCGATGCGTAAATTTGTTGAAACACCGATTGAGGATGAGAAATTGCAGAAAATCCTCGAGACGGCCAACAAAGCTCCCTCGGCGGGTAACCTGCAAGGCTATGAGATTTATATTGTCCGCAAGTTGGAACAGCGTCAAGCGCTGGTCAAAGCGTCCTGGGATCAGGACTTTCTGGCAGAAGCCCCGGTGGTACTGATCTTTTGCGCCAACCCTGCCCGCTCGGCGGAGCGGTACAAAGACCGCGGGATTGAGTTATATTGCATACAGGATGCCACAATCGCCTGCGCGTTTGCAATTCTAGCCACCAAAGCACAGGGATTGGATAGTGTCTGGGTGGGTGCGTTTAATGAAGCAGCGGTGAGTGAAATCGCCCATATTCCTTCGAGCTTGAGACCGGTTGTCATGCTTCCGATCGGGTATGCCGGGAAAGCTCCGTCGGTGCGTCCGCGGCGTGAGTTAAGAGACCTCGTCCACGAGGCATAAGAACAAAATCAGGGCGGGTTAGCAAGTCCGCTTCATCCAATTAATGCAGAACCCATGCCCGTAATGGAACCAGGACGACCGTAGAAACAAGGCACCCGGATACACAAAACCGGATACCTTTTTTTAATTCCCGGCCTTGACCTGGCTGGCTGCGTCAGAACAATTGCAGGCGATGATAATCTGATTGCCGCGCGTTAGCGTGCCCTGATAAGGGGCATTACCAATATGGGCAATCCAGCCATCCAGATTGAACATGATAGTGCTGTCTACGGGAATCCATTCCCCGTTATATTTGCGAGCAATGTGGATGTGGGTACCCGTGGCCGTGCCACCCTCGCAAGAGGGATAACCGACCGGGTCACCCACCCTCAGCGTCCGTCCTACTGAGGCGCGCCCAGCCGCCGCCACGTGCAGGTAGAGGATGTCCCAACCGGTGCGTTCGTCACCGTCACTGTCCATATCGATCATCACCACGCCCGTCTCCGAGCGCACCACCACCCCGTTCGCCACAGCCGTTGCCAGTTCTGTTGTCGGGACACAGCCCCCAACCACTGCCGGCGGAGCAAAGTCGAGCGCAGCCCAGGGCAGGAGACTCCCCCAGCCTGTATGCGGACCGCCGGTGAGGGTCCAGGAATCACCAGCCGGGAATGGGAAGGTCAACTCCGGCTGCTGGAGACTGACAGGTATGTGGGGCTCGTCAACCGCCCAAGGATCGCCAAAAAGAGCCTGGAATGTGCGAGCCAGGCCCCCGGGTCCGATGGCGCGAGCATAGTCTTCCGAGGAATAATGTCGGGAATAATAATATTGGAATGCCACGGTGGCCGCTGTCTGCCAGGGGTCGGGACGTTCAATGTTCCCGTCGAAGTGCTCGAGCGCGGTATGGCTTCCGGTACGCCAGCCATAGTAGCCGTTATTGAGCACATTGGCCGCCCAAATAAGTTGCAAATAAAGACCGGCGTGTGTGTAATCCACTTCGCCGAGCGGATAGCTTCCGCTGGGTGGCACCGGCTGGGATAGTGCCCCGGTCTGGTATTCAAGGATTGCCAGCAGCACGCGCGGGCTAACGCTGTAGTTGGTTGCCACGATATCCACGATCTCGGCCCCGGAATGGTTGGCATCCACAGCATAGACGTGGAAATCCTTCAACCAGCCGGGATGACTGCCAACAAAAGCCCGGGTATCGAAACCGATGGCGGCCGGGCCATTGACAAATTGGCTGTCTGGCAAAATCTGGAAGGGTGTCCCCCAAAACGGCAAGTAATATATCGGGATTTTCATCGGCATGCCGGGTGGCATGGTTGTGGCGTCGGCGGGAATCTCCGGGTTGGCATCCCGGATTTCCTGAATTGTGGAATTAAACCGGGCTGCCAGCGCCGGGAGCGTATCACCGGTCTGACCAACATAGTCCACCAGTTCACCGGGATCGTATTTTGGGCGCGACGGCAGTGGGGTCGGGGGCGGACCCGGAGTCTGCGTGGCTGATATCGGGACCGACGCAAAGTCTCCGCCCTGCGGCAGACAGGCCGCCAGCAAAAGAACAAGGATAAGCAGGAAAGTATTCTTAAGGCTTAGCACGGGATAAGAGGATTATTCACCCGGCTGGCGGATGATTTGCGACTCGTGCGACCCTACCGGGCTGGGGGTAATAGTTTTGTCGCCCTTCGTCAAAGTACCTTGACGTAATTGACTGCCAGCATGAGCTTTCCACCCGCTTAAAATGAAAGGCAGCGGATCGCCGGCGGACACCCACTCGCCGTTATATTTGCGAGCAATATGGACGTGTGTACCGGTGGCCATGCCGCCTTCACAGGAAGGATGACCGATACGATCTCCGGCATTCACATTGGTACCAACCGGGATCCGTCCTTTAGTCGCAATATGCTGATATAGCACCACCCAGCCAGTCTGCTCAAGCCCGTCCGGGTCTATATCGAGAACGACGTATCCGCCTCCGGAGCGCACAATCTGCCCGGGAGCAATGGCCACCACCCAAGCATTAGATTCCACACAACCTGATTCGTTCATCGCCGGAGCGAAGTCCAGGGCAGCCCAGGCGCTTTCCTGCTCCCAGGCAGGATGCGGACCGCTGGTAAGACTCCACAAAACACCCACTTCAAACGGCAAAGTGAGATTCGGCTGGGTCAGGTCTGGAGGAAAGAGGGGACCGTATTCCTGGGCACGTTCCCAGGGGTCGCCAAACATGCTTGAAAGTAGAGCCGGGAAGCCGGTATCCGGATCGATGGCTTTCTGCCAATCTACAGAGTTGAGATGCCTGGAAAACAAGTATTGCAGGGCTACAGTTCCAGCATTCAGATCCGGAGCGATCTGCAAGGTGGTGCCATCCGGGAAGATCAAACCGGTCAATTTCCCATCGCGCCAGCCAAAATACCCGGCCAGCAGTTCCCGGACGATCAGCCGCAGTTGCTGATACAAGCCGGGATACTGAGAGTCGGGGTAGCCCAGCGGATAGGTCTCGTCCACGCCAAGCTTTGGCTGACCTTGAACCCAGCCGGTGTAATACTGGATGAGCGCAAGTAAAATGCGCGGACTGATGGAACTTCCATATGCCATCCGCTGGACACCTTCCCCTCCAGTAATCATTTCAAAGCCCAACGGTTCGCGGAAGGTGTTCAATTTTCCCCCCGCCGAATTGACGAAACTCTCGATATCAAAACCAACCGCACTGGGCGAATAAACCAGTTCGCTATCCGGGATGACCTTCCGGGAGGGCGTGGTATGGACGAGCGACAGGCGATTGGGAATGCCGAGGAGTGTATCGGGATTAAGTAAACCGGTGGTCGGCAAGCCTACCTGCGACGAAATCTCTGAGACTAGCACTCCAAAATGCAGGGCAACCGCCTCCAGGCTGTCGCCCGATTGGGAGGAATAAAATAGCGTAAGGCGAGGCATGCCAGGGGTAACTGCCGAGGTGGATGTAACAGTCGGGGAAGGGAGAACGGTGGCGGCTTTAGTAGTGGAAAGCGGGAGAAACATATTCGTTAGAGTAGGTTCCGGGTCTGCAAGAATTGTCCCGATAGGAGGGGTCATGGGGGTCAGATCTGCTTCATAAGTCCCCCACAAGTTGGTGCCGCAAGCCGAGAGAAGAATACCAACAAGGACGAGTAAAATGGCAACTTTACGCATGACAGAATTCATCGGGCAGATTATACCGCACCTGTCGAGTCCCCAGCTCTTCACGCTTTTAGTTCTTTGGGTTTCATCATGGTGATGAGAATACAGGGGGTTGTGAAACATTACTTTCTTTGGATCACCACTACATGCTTATCGTTGGATCTGATTGATAGTGCTGTTCCCCTCAAAGGATTCTATTACAACATCATTGCGTGTCAGATTGCCAATGTATTCCTCACCTGTCCCGGATGTAACCCACCCACTGAGATTGAACGGGACCGGACCACTGGCTGGTATCCATACACCGTTGAACTTGCGAGCCAAGTGGACATGTGTGCCGCTGGAAAATCCGCCTTCGCAGGACGGGCGCCCTACAGGTTCTCCAGTGCGCAGGAACGTACCGGGCGGGACCCGATCACGGCTCTCAATATGCATATAGAGAATTACCCAGCCGCTGCCTTCGTTGCCGTCTCCATCCAAGTCCAAGATAACCACCCCATCACCGGTGCGGGTGACCAGTCCATCCGTCACAGCGGTGACCCAGAAATCGGTCCCGACACAACCCAATGCTTCGCCAGGTGGAGCAAAATCCAGTGCGCCGAAGGGCGAACCGGCATCCCAGGAGAGGTGCGGACCGCCGGTGAAGGACCAGATTTCCCCCAGCCCGAACGGCAGGAGCAACAGCGGCTGGGTCAGGCTGGTTGGGTCAAGCAGCTCAACAGTTGCGTCAAAAGGATAGCCAAAGAGCCGGAAAAACGTGTCGAATATTCCTCCTGGAGAAACATCCCGCAGCCAGCTTGGGTAATCATCCAATCGGGCAAAGAAATTCTGCACACCGGCTGTCCCGGCGTTGATCGTCGGGTCTATCGGGACAACGGAGCCATCCTCGAGCACCCAATTGGTCACATTGTTAGCACGCCAGCGGTAAAAGCCGCTGTTGAGCTGGATAGCGGCCCAGTACAGTTGACGATACAAGCCCAGGTACCAACCATCGTTGAAACCAAAGGGTGTATCGCCCAAGGTCTGGTCGGGGCTGGGATTTGTGACCCAGCCGGAGCGATATTCCAGCACCGCCAGCAGCAGGCGCGGACTGACCGAACTATTCTGTGCAATGAGTTGAACAACCTGGGCGGCATCCAGGGTCTCGCCATTCACATCCTGGGTGTAATTCGCAAGATAACCATCTTGGCTGTGGATAAAAGCGGCAATGTCGAACGAAGCACTCATTGGTCCATAAACCAATTCCGAGTCAGGAATAAGCTTGTAAGCCGGGCCGGGAGCCTGGGGCGTCACCTCCGGGATGATCAACATTTGGCCGACTTCTAGAGCGTCGGGGTTGGAAAGATTGTTAGCCTGGACAATCGCCTCCCAGCTGACGCTGTAGCGCTCTGCAATTGTGCTGAGCATATCACCGGACTGGACAATGTATGTCTCCGGTCCACGCACCACACCGATCTGGTAGTGCGGGAAATCCGGCGTAGGTGTCAAAATGGGTGCGCCGGGCGGGCGCGGCGTCGGGAGGGAGTACGAAATCGTGGGAGTGACAGCCATCGCAGCGGATGTAGGGACCTGGCCCGAGGTCCAGACCGAAGCCGGGGTGATAATATTAGTTTCGGTCCAGGGACGGGCACAGGCAACCAATATACTGATAAGCCCAAATATCCACAGTAGTTTTCGGAGCATGGAATGATTTTACTGCCATTTGACTCAAATGCGAAAGTGAGCATTTCTTTGAAAATCTGTCAACGATCATGATTGACGGTGACTGCAGCCCCGTAGCTTAATCCGCCAGGCCAAGGTTATAATCACACTTATGGAGAATCCCGACCGCATCTTTACGATACCCAAACCAAACCGAAGAACTGTGAAAGTCGATTTCAGACCTGCCCCCGAAACCGTCTGCCACCGCACAATCCACGCTGATCCTGCTTTGCATCCCCAGGTGGAGTTCCACGGGCGGATCATTAATTTCTGCACCGAAACTTGCCAGAGGGTTTTCCTGTCTGACCCGGAACGTTTCCACGCTGCGCACAGCAAAAGGAGGCCTTGATGGAAAAGCTCTACGGCGGTATGGAAGGCGGGGGTACCAAGTTCGTCTGCGCGGTGGGGAGCGGACCGGACGAAATCACAGAGGCAGTTCGCATCCCAACCACAATGCCGGGCGAAACACTTAAACTGGCCATCGCCTTCTTCCAGAAATACAACCTTTCTGCCATTGGGCTGGCGCCATTCGGCCCCCTGGACCTGAACCCGACCTCCCCCACCTACGGCTCCATCACCGCTACACCCAAACCTGGCTGGACCGGGACAAACGTGGTGGCTGCCTTCCAGTGCAAATTTGATATACCTCTGGCCTTTGATTTGGACGTGAACGCGGCAGCCTTTGGCGAGTACTCCTGGATTCCTGAAAACCGGAAACTGGAGTCGCTGGTCTACTTCACCATTGGGACAGGCATCGGCGCGGGCGTCATCGTCAACGGGAAAATTACTCACGGACTGACCCACCCGGAAGCGGGTCACATGCGCCTGCCACACGACCGAAAAGAAGACCCCTTCCCCGGTACCTGTCCCTTCCATGGGGATTGTTTTGAAGGCTTGGCCAGCGGACCGGCCCTCGCCCGTCGGTGGAGAAAACCCGCCGAAACGCTCCCCGATAAACACCCTGCCTGGGAACAGGAAGCCGTGTATATCGCTTTCGCATTGGCGAACGTTATCCTGACGCTCTCCCCGCAGCGGATCGTGCTCGGCGGCGGCGTGATGGAGCACCAGCCGCTCTTCCCGTCCATCCGGAACAAAGTCAGGGGGCTCCTGAATGGCTACATCGCCTCATCAGTTCTTGAGGGGACCATGGAAGAATATATTATCCCGCCCGCGTTGGGTAATCGCTCCGGCATTCTGGGAGCGATGGCCTTGGCAAAATCGCTGGTGGAAAAAGGCTAGCAAATCACGTCACCACAGAGGGCGCCCAGGACACAGAGATATTTTTGGCTTTCTCCGCGCTCTGCATACTTTTTTTGGTAAAGAAAGGGTTTAACCATGACCCAAAAACTTCATGTCGTTACCGGAGCGTTCGGGTATTCAGGAAAGTACATCACCACGCGACTGTTGGCTGAAGGCCGCCGCGTTCGCACACTGACCAACTCGACGCAGCGCGCCAATCCATTTGGCGGAAAGGTCGAAGTCCATCCGTTCAACTTCGACCGTGTGGATGTTCTGGTCGAATCTTTGCGCGGTGCAGAAGTACTTTACAACACCTACTGGGTGCGCTTCAACTACTCATTCTTTAAACACGAGTCCGCCGTCCGAAATACACTCATCCTATTCGAAGCGGCTCGCCAAGCCGGGGTCAAGCGCATCGTTCATATCAGCATCACCAACCCGTCCGAAGATTCTTCACTCGAATATTTCTCCGGCAAAGCCCGCCTGGAACACGCTCTGCAGGAATTCGGCTTCTCCTATGCCATCCTGCGCCCGACAGTAGTGTTCGGCAAAGAAGACATCCTCGTCAATAACATCGCCTGGTCCTTGCGGCAACTGCCAGTCTTTGGGTTGTTTGGCGACGGGAGCTACCGCATCCAGCCGATTTACGTGGATGATCTGGCCGCCATGGCGGTGGAACAAGGCAAGCACATTGAGAATCTGACGATGGATACCATCGGCCCGGAAACTTTCACTTACCGGGAGCTGGCAACTGTCATTGCCGAAATTATCGGCGTTAAACGCCCGATCCTGTCCATGCCGCCCGCCCTGGCTTACGCCGCTGGCTGGGTCCTGGGCCGCTGGATGGGCGACGTGATGATCACCTGGCCCGAAGTCAAAGGGTTGATGGCCAACCTGCTCTGCACCGACTCTCCCGCCGCCGGGACAACCCGTCTAACCGACTGGGCAAGAGAGCATAAGGACACGCTCGGTATGAAGTACGCCAGCGAATTGGCTAGACGAAAGGACCGGGTCAAAGCATACTAGAGCCGCGGAAAGATGCTCCCGCCAGTTTTGCCTGGAAAAGGTTAATCCTCAGTAGCGACATATGTCCGATAACACAAACAGAGTTGAAACCCATGGGTGTATCGTATGCGGCAAAACTTACAACCTGCTGGTCGTGTATACTCCGTCAGGCAAGATGGTCGGCTGTACTTTGACAAGCCCTGGCGGTCACCCGGTGCCAGATTCGGTCCGGCCGTTGGCAGCATGCAACAAGCACAGTGGAGCGGAAATCGAAACCGCCCTCTCCAGGCACTATCCCGGCATGGAACAGGCAGAAGACAGCGAGAATTGAAAGCAAATGGAGGAAGAAGGAAATCAACCGTCCAGCGGGCTTTTGACCGCCCCAGCGCCATGCTTCGCGAACGCAAACCGTTGAAACTGTCGAAAAAGTATGTGTGGATTCGCGTAAAAAGGTAAGATTCGGTATACTCCTGGCAAGCACAAAGTTCGGAGGAACCGATGGCCAAATACAAAGCCTACAACTATGACCAACTGGTCATGATCCCCATTTCACTTGAAACTCAGCTCGAACCCGGGACGTTGGAATACACCATCAATGAATTGGTGGAAAATGAGCTTGATCTGTCGGTGTTCGAGGGTCGATATCAAAACGACGACACCGGTGCGACAGCGATCAACCCCAAGATCCTGCTCAAAGTGATCTTGTTCGCTTATTCCAGGGGGATGATCAGCTCACGGCAAATCGAGCGGGCCTGCGGCGAGAACATCCTCTTCATGGCGCTCAGCTGCGGCTATCGTCCGGATCACAGCACAATTGCCCATTTTGTGTCCTCCATGCAGAAGGAGGTGGAGGTCATCTTCAGTAACATCCTGCTGGTGTGCTCCGAACTCAATCTGTTGGCCGGCAGCCATTTCAGCCTGGACGGGGTGAAGCTGCCATCGAATGCTTCCAAGGAATGGAGCGGGACCTTCAAAGAACTGAAGAGAAAACGCGACAAGCTGCAGAACAAACTACAGCAGGTGATGACTGAGCACATCCAGGCAGACATGCAAGCGAAACCCGAGTCTGAAAGACGCCAGAAGCAGGTGAAGCGCTTGCAGCATCAGGTGGAGCGATTGAGTGAGTTCCTGCAAGAACAAAAGCCCAAAGTTGGAAAGAGCGGCAAGGAGATCCAGAGCAATGTGACCGACAACGGATCGGCGAAGATGCCCACAGCTCACGGCGTGATCCAGGGGTATAACGCCCAGGCTCTGGTGGATGAGAAGCATCAAGTCATCGTGCATGCGGAGGCTTATAGCAGCCAGGATCATGAGAATCTGGCGCCGATGATGGCAGGGGCAAAGAAGAACATGCAGGCAATTGGCAAAGAAGAGAACTATTTCGCAGGCAAACAGCTCACCGCAGACAGCAATTATCACAGCCTCGCCAGCCTGGCTTTGTGCAAGGTCGAGGCATTGGATGCCTATATCCCCGACATCCAGTTCCGCCAGCGAGACACGCGCTTTGCCGGGCAACCGAGGTTCAAAGATGGCATCCATCACAGAACGAGGCAAGCCAGAAAAACAGGCAAGTTCTCTGCTGCCGATTTCTCCTTTGACGAGTCGAAACAAACCTACTTCTGTCCGCAAGGCAAAGCCTTGACCTGCCACGCTCGCAACCAGCGCAATCGCTATCGGCTTTACGATATTTATCACGCCCGCCAGGAGGATTGTGCCAATTGCCGATTGAGGTCAAGTTGCTTGAGCGAGTCAAGCACATCACAGAGATACTTGTCAGTCAGGGTGGATGGTAAAAATCCTAACTTGATCGATGAAATGAAAGCCAAGATAGACACTCCCCAAGGTAAGCAGATCTACGCCAGACGCCTGGCAATCGTTGAGCCGGTGTTCGCCAATATCTGCGTTCAGAAACGATTGGACCGATTCACCTTGCGCACCAAGGCCAAGGTGGATGTGCAGTGGAGGTTATTTGCTCTGGTGCACAACATCGGCAAGATCCACACCTATGGGTTGGCTAATTGAGAGCTTTGTATTGCATTCAAGTGCGCCAGGCAATGATCAAACTGACGATTTGGATTATTCCCTAATTGAAAGTTGAAATCTCGCGATTGGGTATAATATGTGCGGTCATATTTATGTTTTTCGACAGTCTCGTTGGGCGGCGGTGCAGGCACAAAGGTGGCAAGTAAGA
>Ga0315290_10000365_pt1 | contig 29024 bp, 22 predicted proteins | sample YL17G12_0_MG_FD_203627 | JGI IMG/M metagenome (GOLD analysis project Ga0315290, IMG submission 203627) | Sediment microbial communities from Yellowstone Lake, YNP, Wyoming, USA - YL17G12_0 | ecosystem: Environmental > Aquatic > Freshwater > Lake > Sediment | place: USA: Wyoming | collected... | reverse complement strand
AAGCCGTAGCCCTTGCTCTCGTTGAACCACTTTACGGTACCGGTTTGCGTCGTCATGGACGGTTTTCCTGTCTCAATCAAAAAAGAAGTTGAATGCGCAGCACATGCGGCGCACGCAGCGACGCTCAAGAATCGATCGCGGGGGTTTCTGACGGAGCCCGCAGCGAGAACCGCAACGGGTCGAACTTGAAAACACTGACAACCATGGTCTTGCGCATTGCTGAGGGCCGAAATGTACACGAACTGCAGCGTGCTTCTGCGGTTTCAGGCACTGCCAGAAGAAGCGGCCTGACGATGTAGCAGGCGGCTTGCGCCAGGCACAGGCCGAAGCCGCTGCCTGTCTGCGTCAGAATCACGCCTGTCGATGCAAACTGGGCAGGGGCGTGAAGACGATCGAGTTCGAATTGCGCGAAGATTTCATCCCCTTGGACGATCTGCTCAAGGCCACCGGCATGGCCAGCAGCGGCGGCGCCGCGAAGGCGATGATCGCGCAAGGCAAGGTGCGACTCGACGGCGTGATCGAGTTGCGAAAAGCGCGCAAGGTTTTCGCCGGTCAGATTGTCGAGACGGACACTGCCCCGATCCGCATCCACGCGCGGACCCGCCCAGCACCAGCTGTTTGACGCTTGCTACTCTGACCGGAAAGCTTCGATGCCAATCATGTTCGATACCGCGATCGCCGGAAGCCTGCCCAAACCCGGGTGGCTCGCCGAGCAACAAAGACTCTGGCCCGCCTGGAAGCTCAGCGGTGAAGAGCTCGCCAGCGCGAAGTCCGACGCGACGCTGCTGTGGATCAAGGCCCAGGAAGACGCTGGCCTCACCATCATTGGCGACGGCGAACAGTCGCGCCAGCACTTCGTGCACGGCTTTCTTGAAAGCGTCGAAGGCATCGACTTCGAGCACAAGGTCAAGATGGGGATTCGCGACAACCGCTACGACGCAATGGTGCCGCAGGTGGTTGCAGCGTTGCGCCTGAAGGGCCGGGTCCACGCCACCGAGGCGCGCCTGACGCGCGCTCACACGCAACGCAGGGTGAAGTTCACGCTGCCCGGGCCGATGACGATCGTCGACACGGTGGCGGATCGCCATTACGGTGACCGCCGCGAGATGGCGATGGCCTTTGCCGAGTTGCTCAACCAGGAAGCCTTGGCGCTGCAGGCCGATGGCGTGGACATCATCCAGTTCGACGAGCCCGCCTTCAACGTCTACATGCAGGACGCCGCCGAGTGGGGTGTCGCGGCGCTCGAGCGCGCAGCGCAAGGCCTGACCTGCAAGACGGCGGTTCACATCTGCTACGGCTACGGCATCAAGGCCAACCTCGACTGGAAAAATACGCTGGGTGGCGAGTGGCGCCAGTACGAGCGAGTCTTCCCGGCGTTGGCGCGCAGCAGCATCGACCAGGTGTCGCTGGAGTGCTTTCACTCGCACGTCCCGATCGAGCTGATGGCGCTGCTGGAAGGAAAGGACGTGATGGTCGGAGTGATCGACGTCGCAAGCGACGAAGTTGAATCGCCGCAAGACGTGGCGCAGACGATCGGCAAGGCCTTGCAGTATGTCCCCAAGGCGCGCCTCATCGCCTGCACCAACTGCGGCATGGCGCCGATGCGGCGCGAGATTGCGCTGCGCAAGCTCGACGCGCTGGTGCAAGGCGCGGCGCTCGCGCGCCAGCGCTACGCCTGAGGTGGGCGTCAAGGAGCCTGTTGCGCTTTGGGTCGGGCGGGCACGACCCAAAGCCCGGTGTGCTCCTGGCACGACGGCTCGCCTGGCCGCCTGCGCAGGCAGCCGCCGGCACCGCTGGCGCGGCCTGCGACCCGCACGCGCCGCGCGCCACGCCCGATTTGTACGTGCCGGGGCCGCGGCCCGGTCAGCCGTTCAATTGTGCTTCGACGCGGGCGGCTTCTTCGCCGCACCAGTATGGGCCGCCGGCGCGTCCGGTTTGTAGTCGCCGATGCTGGCCTTGACTGGGCAGATCGAGAACGCCGGGCATTTCTTGCAGCCGACGACGAGGGCGATCGGGCAAAGGGTCATCGGGTGTCTCCTCGATCGACAGGGCATTGCCCCGGGATGCCCAGCATACGCCGCTGTCGGCGCGCGGCAAACCGTGTCTACCCGACCCCCGAACTACTTCAGCAGTGTCGCGCGCACGAACAGCACCGTGGCGTAGAACTGGTAGTCGGCATTTTCCTTGCGTGCAAAGCCATGCCCTTCGTTCTCGGCGCGCAAGTACCAGACGAACGGATTGTTCGCCCTGGCCAGTGCCACGATCTGCTCCGCTTCGGTGTACGGCACGCGCGGGTCGTTGCGCCCCTGCACGACGAACAGGGGCTTGGTGATGTCCTGCGCCCGGCTCGCCGGTGAAATACTCTCGAGAAAGGCACGCATCGCAGGATCACGTTCGTCGCCGTACTCGACGCGCCGCAAGTCGCGGCGGTAGCTTTCGGTGTTGCGCAGGAAGGTGACGAAATTCGAGATGCCGACGATGTCGATCGCGCCGGAGATGCGCGGGCTATACCTTGCGCTCACCGCAAGACTCATGTAGCCGCCGTAGCTGCCGCCACTGACAAGCACGCGCGACGCGTCGAAGTCGGGCTGGGTTGCGATCCAGTCGAACAGGCTGCCGATGTCGCGCACTGAGTCCTCGCGCAGCACACCGTTGTCCAGCGTCAGAAAGGTCTTGCCATAGCCCGACGAGCCACGCACGTTGGGCTCGATCACCGCGATTCCGAGTTCATTCACGAAGTAGCTGTTGCGGCCGAGGAACCCGAGCTTGGCCTGCGCCTCCGGGCCGCCGTGGATCAACACCAGCACCGGGCGCTTGCCGGCAAAGCGCGCGGGTGGCCGGTACAGGATCCCAGAAATTTCGCGCTGATCGAAACTTCGCCAGCGCACGATTCGAGGCTGCGGTACTTCGCTGGTATCGATTCCAGCCGGAATGTGCGCGCGGGTCCAGATTTCAGTCGCACCGGTGAGCGGATTCAGCGAATGAACCTGGCTCGGGCCGGCGCTGCCGGCCACTGCAAACGCCAGGTCGGGAAGCTTGCGGTGGAAGCGCAGACTGCGCACGCTGCCGGCGGTCGGCGCCGGCAAGGTTCGGCCCGCCGGCAACACCGCTGCTCTCAGCGTCTGCGCATCGAACAGGCGCAACTCTTCGCGACCATCGACGTTGAAGCGAGCCGCAAGCGTCTTCGCGCCGTCGTTCACCGAGAGCTCGCTTGCGTCCCACGCAGGTGCGCCGGTCACGCGCTGGAGGCGCTTGCTGGCAAAACGATAGAGCATGATTTCGCGGAACTCGCCATCGCGGTCGGAGATGATGAACAGGCCCGAGTTGTCGCGCGTGAACGGTCCGGCGAAATGCGCCGCCTTTGGCGACGCATCCGGTGCGGGAAGCACCTGCACCGACTTGCCCGTGGCCAAATGCAGCAGCCACACTTGCGATTCGTTGGCCGAGATGTAGCGCGTCAGCGCGGCTTGCCGGTCGTCCCAGGAGATGGCGCCGACCTCCCATCCCGTGCCCGGCAGCTCGGCAATCTTTCGGCTTACACCGGGCTGCGCCGGGTCGACCAGGCGCAGCGTTTGACTCACTGCCGAACGCGTGCCGGTGCTCGCCGTCTTGTCCAGCGCGACCGAGCTCACCAGCAGCGCGCTGCTGCGGTGCAACCAGCCCTGCATCTCGTTGCGCTCGGCCGGATCGGTCAACAACGTGATCTGTTTCGACGGCAGATCGAGCCGATACAACTGGTTCGCCTCATTCCCGCCATCGCCGCGCGCGAAGACGAGGTATTTGCCCTGGAGCGGCTCATAGCTGGCCTCGACCACCGGGTCGGCCGAGTCGGTGAGCTGTTCCAACGCGCCCAGGGGTGATGCCAGACGAAACAGCTGCGCAGTCTGGGCGTCGGCCTGGCGGTGCGACACCAGCATTTCGCGGCGCAGTGGATGCCAGCCGACGAAGGCGTGGCCGCGAAACTCGGTGTACCTGGAGACTTCTTGCACCAGGCGCTTCGGCACCGGTGGAATTCCATCGACGTAGAGCTTCGGGTTCGGCACGAAGGCGTCGGCCACCTCGGGCAGCGGCGCCGTGCCAGCGGCGGATGCGGCGCTCGCGCGGGTGCCCGGCGCTGGCGTGCTCGGCTGCTGCGCCGCCGCCGGCTCTGCTGCGGATACGCCAACCTGCGGCGGGGCGGCGTTTGCGATGCACGCCGCCAGCAGCGCGGCGAGGGCCACACTCAATCGGTATCTCATCGCAGCATTGGCGGATACGGTGGAAACGGTGAAACGGAGGAACCGGATTGTCGCGCGTTGATACCACCCAAAATGCAGACAGGGGGCCGAGCCCCCTGTTTGCATTCAGCATCACGCAGCCTCTTCAGGTTGTCTGCTGGATCCCGGCAATTGCCCATTCGCGGCTGGCGTCGGTCGGTTTGACCAAATGCCAGACCTCGTCAAAGGGCTGGGCGGTGCCGTCTTTTTCTTCCCGGATCAGGCCGTGAAAACGAACACTCACGACATGACGTTGCGGCTCGGCGGCAAAGTCGAGCACCTGGGCGTCAATCTTCACGACGTCGGTTTGCTGCACGCCGGCGCCTCGTTCCTGCAATTCGAGGCGCAGCGAGGCGAACATCTCGGGCGTCGTGAAGGCCCGCAGATCGTTCAGGTCACCGCTGTCATTCGCGGCCTGCATGCGGATGAAGATCATCTTCGCGATGCGCTCGAACGCGGCCGCATCAAAATCGGGCGGGAGCGTGGGCGCCGCCTCGATCATCATGGGTGCGGGCTGCGGATTCAAAGGCGGCGCGTCTGCTGCGCCCCAGCCGGAACCACCCACTGGCGCGGGCATCGCCAATCCTCCTGCGCCGGCAGCGCCTGCGGCGAATTGCATGCCTGCCGGTGCGGCGTCGCGCTGCGCTGCAGGACCGAAGCGACGCAGCAGGAAACGCACGAGGAAGATGGCGGCCACAGCGAGCAACGCCAGCATCAGAAAGTTGCCGAACGCTTCACCCATGCCGAAATGACTCATCAATGCCGCCAAACCCAGGCCCGCAGCAAGGCCGGCGAGCGGCCCCATCCACGAGCGCTTGGGTGCAGCAGCTGGTGCCGTGCCCGCGCTGTTCGGCGTGGCAGCGGGTGCGGCGGGTTTTGCAGGTGCGGCGTCGGGCGCGCTTTTCGCCGGCATCTCACGCTTCATTCCGGAGCTGCCACCACCACCGAGGCGTTTCGCCTCAACGTCAACCGGCAGCAGGCCAATCGCGCCAACGGCCACACCCAAGGCCAGGATCAACGACTTCATGTTCATTACCTTATCAATGGCAGCCGGGCAAGCCCCAGGCCGCGCGCATCATACCCAACTCGGTCTGGCCCTGCGCGCGTATCGATCTGGCGCGGCAGACGCCGCCATGATCCAGCCCGGCACCGGCACCCCGGGCATGGGCAGACGCAGGCTCTTGAGGAAACGCACGGCCGCCCGAAGTTTCCTCAACCCCCACGGGGGGCGGACGACGTATGTCGTCGGCCTGGGGGCGCTCTCAAGCAAATGTGGCTCTGCCACTTTGCTTGACCCCCACGGGGGGCTGAGCCCGCACCGAGTGAGCGCCTGCGCGCTCACGAGTGGCTGGCGAAGGCCTTCGGGCCTGCAAGCCCGGTGGCGGCGGGCTTGGGCCGGCCTCGGGGCGCTCAGACTGCCTCGGAAGTCCAGTTCAGCACACCCGGACAGGCTGCGGTTCTGGTGCAGGTCCAAGCGCCCTTTGCGCCGTCCCCCAGCGTCATCTTGTAGTCGCACGCCGGACAGGTGGGCCGCCAGTATTCTCCCTGCGTGGCAACCTCCAGCAGTTCACGTTGCTGTTCCTCCGTGCGGCGCAGGATCAAGCTCAGCAGTTTCACACCGTCGACCGGCGATATGCGATTGCGTCGCGCAAGCTGCTTCGCTTCGTCGCTGAAACGCCCGGCCGTCACGATCGCGCCGGAACTGACATTGGCTTTTTGCAGCACCGCCTGGAACTCGGTCACCGTCGAGGCATCGATGGGGGCGTCGCCCATGTGTTTGCAAAGAACGATGCGCGCCGGATTCTTCATGTCGATGGGGGGGTGCAACCAGATCTCGACCGCGCCTGCCGCGCCTCGCGAATTCAGCTTCGTGACATAGCCGTCTTGCCGGAACATCGCCGTGCACAGGGCTTCAAACCGCTGCCATTCGATCGCGCGCGTCACGCCGGCCTGCCAGCGCGAGGGTTTATTGGGCACGACGGGTCCAGAGTTCGGCGCCTTGGCGGGCGCTGCCTGGGCCGCAGCGTCAACGCTACCCGCAGCGCCTTCCAGGGCGCCTGTGGGCAGCGAGATCGGGTGCGTGTCTGGACCCGGGTCGTCGATGATCGTGCTGTACTTGAAGGTCGAAAGCTCGAAGCTCCGTGGCGGGGGTTGCGGCGGGCGCGGGGCCCGGAGCCACCTGAGCAGAACGCCCAAAACCAACAGCAGCACGGCCATGGGTCGCTGTGAGACCAAGGCCCCGTCCGGCGTGACGAAGGGCAACCAGGACGCAGCCAGCCACAGCAATGCGGCCACGATCAGCAGAAGCGCGGCGGGTCGAACGCCAGCTCGGACGAGGGTGCGCAACTGACCTCTTCGAATTGAGTGATTCCCGGGCTCGATCGAATGCGCGCCGGACGCACCCGGTGCCATCGTTTTCACATTTGGTCACTGTATCCGCCGCAAGCGGGCGAGGGAAGACGAGTCGCCCTCGATTCGCCGTGAATGTGTGGTATCGCCCACACGGCAGGCGCAATGGAGCAGGTGGGTGCAGCGTGCGCGCCGGGCCGCAGGCCGCGCGGCGCGCCAGCCGCGCTGGCCTGTTTCAGGCCTTGGCCGTGATGCGGCGCCGCGTTCCGTTTGGCTGAGGCGCCGAGCCGTGGCTTGCAGATCGGGCCGGCGATGGATGCACCGCCGACCCTTGCTTCGCGCCCGCCGCGCGTGGTGCGGGGCGCGAATCGCGGCGATCCCCAGCGCCACTGCGGCCACCGCGCCCAGCGCCCGGCGGGCGCGGCGCGCGATGCTGGCCGCCGACGCCGATCGTCATGCGTCCGAGCACGATGGGTTCGGCGCGCTCGCCCGCCGGCGGCGTGAATCCGGCAATGACCTCGCGCGGAATTTCATGCTTGATGAGACGCTCGATGTCGCGCAGAAAGCCTTCTTCGTCAAGGCACACGAGCGAAATCGCCTCGCCTTGCGCGCCAGCGCGGCCGGTGCGGCCGATGCGATGCACATAGTCCTCGGGGACGTTGGGCACTTCGAAATTCACCACATGCGGCAGCTGGTCGATGTCGATGCCACGCGCGGCGATGTCGGTGGCCACCAGCACCTGCAGCGAGCCGCTCTTGAAGTCGGCCAGCGCCTTGGTGCGCGCCGTCTGGCTCTTGTTGCCGTGGATTGCCATCGCCGTGATGCCCTGTTTCAGCAGATGTTCGGTGAGCCGGTTCGCGCCGTGCTTCATGCGCGTGAAGACGAGCACCTGGTGCCAGTCGTTGCTCTTGATGAGGTGCGTCAACAGGTCCTTCTTCAGCTCGCGCCCGACCGGGTGCGCCTTTTGCGCAATGTTGTCGGCGGTCTGGTTGCGGCGCGCGACTTCGATCAACACCGGCTTGTTCAACAAGCGGTCGGCGAGCAGCTTGATGTCATCGCTGAACGTTGCCGAGAACAACAGGCTCTGTTTTTGCGCCGGAACGATGGCCAGGACCTTCTTGATGTCGTGGATGAAACCCATGTCGAGCATGCGGTCGGCTTCGTCGAGCACGAAGATCTCGACATGGCTCAGGTCCAGCGTGCGCTGCTGGTGGTGGTCGAGCAAACGCCCCGGCGTGGCGACCAGGATGTCGACGCCGCGCCGCAGCTTGTCGACTTGCGGCTGCATGCCCACGCCACCGAACATCACCATGCTCGTCAGGCGTGAATGCTTGCCGTAGACACGCACGCTTTCTTCCACTTGCGCGGCGAGCTCGCGGGTGGGCGTGAGGATCAGCGCACGGATCGGCGCTCGGCCTTTGGCGTCGCGCGGCGCCGCTTTGGCCATCAGGCGGTGCAGCATCGGCAGCACGAAACCCGCGGTCTTGCCGGTCCCGGTTTGCGCCCCGCCCATGACGTCGCCGCCGGACAGAACGGCCGGAATCGCTTGCAGCTGAATCGGGGTCGGGGTCGTGTAGCCATGCTCGCGAACCGCGCGCAGCAGCGGCTCGGCCAGGCCGAGGGTATCGAATGTCATGTGGAATCGAGGAGAGGTCGGCCTGTCGCCGCAATCTTGGGCGCCAGTCGCAGGCAGAGGGAGAAAGGTCGAGCGCGAGGCTCAGGTCAGGGCTGACAGCAGCGGGCTGACTGGTGTGCCGGCTGCTGCGCCGATTCTAACCGGCCCTCACTTCGTTGCTGCCGCGGCGGCCTCCAGGCCGCGCGTATTGCGTGTGTTGATCCACAGTGTGAACAAGCCGGCGCAGGCGAACGGCACCCCGGCCCAGGCCAGGTTCGGGACACCGATCGTCGCCGACGCAGCGCCACCGATCACCGCACCCAGGGCCGTGCCGAAGTACAGCATGGACGTGTTCAACGACATCAGCAGCGGCGCTGATTGCGGCGCCAGCCGCGCCAGGCGCGACTGCTGCGGCGCCATCATGCCGAAACCCGCGACGCCCCAGACGACGAAGGCGGCCAGGGTCAGCACCGGGTGTCCGCGCGTCAACGGCACGACCACCATCATCGCGGCCAGGGTCGTGAGCTGAAACGTCAATGTCGCTTGCGAACCGAAGCGGTCGTTCGCCCATCCGCCGAGCAGCGTTCCGGCCACGCCCGCCACGCCGAAGCCCATCAGCGCCAGGCTCAATTGCGCGTTCGTCATGGGGTTCAGCGCCAGCAGCACCGGCCCGATGTAGCTGAAGACGACGAAGATGGCAACGAAGTAGAACAGCGTCAGTGCCAGTGTCCACAACACGGCAGGTCGGCGCAGATGCGCCGCGGCGCCGGTCAGCGTGGCGCCGGGCGCGGCAATGTCGGGCGGCACGGCGCGAAAGAGCACGATGCAGCACAAGGCCGCAGTCGCCGCGACCCCGAACACCGGCACGCGCCAGCCATACTCAAGCCCGAGCCATGCGCCCAGGGGGATGCCGATGACGTAACTCAGGCTCATGCCGAGAAACACCAGCGAGAGCGCGCGGCCGATCATCTGTGGCGCGACCATCGCCACCACCATGCCAGCGGCCATGGCGGTGAAACTCGCGCCCACGCCCATCAACGCGCGCCCGGCGAACAGCACCGGCAGTGAAGGCGCCAACGCGCACAGCAGATTGCCGGCGCCGAAGACGGCCATTGCCAACACCAGGGCCCTGCGCCGCGGCCAGCGTGCGATGAGCAGCAGCGCCATCGGGCCGAGCAAAGCGGTCGACAAGGCGTAGACCGTCATGGCCTGCCCGGCTGCGGCAATGCTGACCCCGAGCGAAGTGCTGACCGCACCGAGGATGCCGTTGATGACGAAGGCACCGGTGCCGATCGTCAGGTTGCACAGGGTGAGCAGGTACAGCAGGCGCGGCATGGGCCCATTGTCAGGGGTCCGGGCGCGGCCTCGCGAGCCGTCACAATACCGGGTTCACAGCAGGATCCAGCATGGCGCAATACGTATTCACGATGAATCGAGTGGGAAAGATCGTCCCGCCGAAACGTCACATCCTGAAAGACATTTCGCTGTCGTTTTTCCCCGGCGCAAAGATCGGCGTGCTCGGCACGAACGGCTCGGGCAAGTCGACGCTGCTCAAGATCATGGCCGGACTGGACCATGAAATCGAAGGCGAAGCGACGCCGATGCCGAATTTGAAGATCGGTTTTCTGCCGCAAGAGCCGCAGCTCGACGCATCGCAAACGGTGCGCCAGGCGGTCGAGCAGGGGATCGGTGGCGTGCTCGCAGCGAAGCAGCGCCTGGACGAGGTGTATGCAGCGTACGCCGAGCCCGACGCCGACTTCGACAAACTCGCCGTGGAGCAGGCCGAACTCGAGGCGCAAATCGCCACGGCCGGCAGCGAAAACACCGACCTGCAGCTCGAACTCGCCGCCGACGCGCTGCGCCTGCCGCCTTGGGAGGCGAGCATCGACGTGCTCTCCGGCGGCGAAAAGCGCCGCGTTGCGCTGTGCCGGCTGCTGCTGTCCAAGCCCGACATGCTGCTGCTCGATGAGCCGACGAACCACCTCGACGCCGAAAGCGTGGACTGGCTCGAACAGTTCTTGAGCCGCTTCCCCGGCACCGTGGTCGCGATCACGCACGATCGCTATTTCCTGGACAACGCAGCCGAGTGGATACTCGAACTCGACCGCGGCCGTGGCATTCCCTACAAGGGCAACTACAGCAGTTGGCTCGAACAAAAGGAGCGGCGCCTGGAGCAGGAGCAAAAAAGCGAAGACGCGCGCACCCGGGCGATGAAGAAAGAGCTCGAATGGGTGCGCCAGAACCCGAAGGGCCGACAGGTCAAGAGCAAGGCGCGTTTGGCGCGCTTCGAAGAACTCTCCGACGTCGAATACCAGAAGCGCAACGAGACCAACGAAATCTTCATTCCGGTGGCGGAACGCCTGGGCCACGAGGTGCTTGAATTCGATCACGTGACCAAGGGCTACGGCGAGCGCGTGCTGATCGATGACCTGAGTTTCAAGCTGCCGGCGGGTGCGATCGTGGGCATCATCGGCCCGAACGGGGCCGGCAAGTCGACGCTGTTTCGCATGATCTCCGGCAAGGAAAAGCCCGACAGCGGCAGCGTGAAGGTCGGCCCGACAGCGAGGATGGCGTTCGTCGAACAAAGCCGCGAAGAGCTGCAGTCCGACAAGACCGTCTGGCAAGACGTGTCGGGGGGTCTGGACAACATCACGGTGGGCAAGTTCGTGATGCCTTCGCGCGCCTACCTCGGGCGCTTCAACTTCAAGGGCAACGACCAGCAGAAACTGGTGGGCTCGCTCTCAGGCGGCGAGCGCGGCCGGCTGCACCTGGCGAAGACGCTGGCCAGGGGCGGCAACGTGTTGATGCTCGACGAGCCGAGCAACGACCTCGATGTCGAGACCCTGCGCGCACTCGAAGACGCGCTGCTCGAATTCGCCGGCAGCGTGATGGTGATCAGCCACGACCGCTGGTTCCTGGACCGCATCGCGACCCACATCCTGGCCTGCGAGGGAGACTCGAAGTGGGTCTTCTTCGACGGCAACTACCAGGAATATGAAGCGGACAAGAAGCGGCGCCTGGGCGAAGAGGGCGCGCGCCCGAAGCGGGTGCGGTTCAAGGCGCTGAAGTAGCCCCAAGCCCGACAGGCTCCTGGAAACCGCAGTTGAACGCGCCCGAGTGGGCCGTGATGCGGTGCGCGGGCAAGGCGCGACGCTGCTTCGGGCTCGTGCCCGCGAGGCGTAGCATCGCGGCCAGCGTGCTGCGGCGGGTGCGGATCAGAAGTGAATCCCGCGCATCATCTGCGCCATCGCCATCGCCTCGGGTGACAGCGTCGGCTTGTCCAGCTTCTCGCCCTTCGCCGCCGCGCTTTCCGGAAACATGCGGAAGGTGGTGTTCATGATGATCTGCGTGATGCGTGGCGCCACGGCGTGCAGCACCTCGCCCAAAGTGCCCAGACGCGTCGCCACCCGCACCGGTTTTTCGATGCAGGCCCGCACAATCATGTCGGCGGCTTCTTCAGGCTGCAGCAACGGCATGCTGTCGTAGATCTTCGTCGGCGCCGTCATCGGCGTGCGTACCAGCGGCATGTTGACGGTGGTGAAGGTCACGCCCAGATCGGCAAATTCGCTCGACGCGCAACGCGTCCACGCGTCCAGCGCCGCCTTGCTCGCGACATAGGCCGAGAAGCGGGGTGCGTTGACGAGCACGCTGATCGAGCTGATGTTGACGACATGCCCGCGCTTCTTCGCCACCATTCCCGGCAGCAGGCCCATCGTCACGCGCAAGCTGCCGAAATAGTTGAGCTGCATCGTGCGTTCAAAGTCGTGGAAGCGGTCGTAACTCGACTCGATGGCGCGGCGGATCGAGCGCCCGGCGTTGTTGATGAGGAAGTCGACGCCGCCATGCTGCTCCTGCAGCGTCTTGATCAAGGCGGCACAACTCGCCGCGTCGGAGATGTCGGCTGCGTAGCTGAACACCTTGGCGCCCTTGCCTGCGTGCTCCTTGATGTGGGACACGGCTTGCCCCAACTTGTCTTCGCCGCGCGCGCAGATGATCGTGGTCGCACCTGCCTCGGCGAAACGGCACGCCGCCGACAAGCCGATGCCTGACGAGCCACCGGTGACCAGCACGACCTTGCCGCCGACCGTGCCTTTGAGGCTGCGGTCGATGAAGAGGTTCGGGTCGAGGTGGCGCTCCCAGTAGTCCCACAACACCCACGCGTAGTCGTGCAGGTTCGGGCATTCGATGCCGCTGCCTTTGAGCGCGGCGTCGGTCTCGCGCCGATCAAACCGGGTCGGGTAATTGACGAAGGTGAACATGTCCGGCGGCAGGCCCAGGTCCTTGATCACCGCATTGCGCAAGCGGCGCACCGGCGCCAGCGCCATCATTCCCTTCTTCACGCTCGTCGGGATGAAGCCGAACAGGGCGGCGTTCACGAACAGGTTCATCTTCGGCGCGTGCGCGGCCTTGCAGAAGATGTCGAGCACGTCGCCGACGCGGTAGCCCACGGGGTCGACCAGGTGGTAACACTTGCCGCTCGTCGCCGGCAGGTGGCTGATGTGATCGAGCGCCGCGACGCAGAAGTCCACGGGCACGATGTTGATGCGCCCACCCTCCAGGCCCACCGATGGAAACCATGGCGGCAGGATCTGGCGCATGCGCTGGATGAGCTTGAAGAAGTAGTACGGCCCGTCGATCTTGTCCATCTCGCCGGTCTTGGAGTCGCCCACGACCAGCGCCGGGCGGTACACCGTCCAGGGCGCTTTGCACTCCTTGCGAACGATCTTTTCGCTCTCGTGCTTGGTCATGAAGTAGGGGTGTTCCAGACCTTCGGCTTCGTCGAACATGTCTTCGCGGAACACCCCTTCGTACAGGCCCGCCGCGGCGATCGAACTCACATGGTGCACATGCCGGGCACCGATGGCGCTGGCGAACTCGACCATGTTGTGCGTGCCTGCGATATTCACCTCCACCTGCTCGGCTTCGCCGGCCGACAGGTCGTACACCGCGGCGAGGTGGTACAGGTGGTCGATCTGCCCCTCCAGCGCCTTGCGCGCCGCGGCGCTGACGCCGAGCTTCTTCGCCGTCAGGTCCCCATACACCGGTATCGCGTGGCCCTTTGCCGCACCCCAATACTCCAGCAGCGCCGGCACCTTGGCTTCGCTTTCCTGGCGCAGCAGGAAGTGGACGGTCGCGCCACGCCGCGCGAGCAAGGTTTTCACGAGTCGTTTGCCGATGAAACCGGTGGCGCCGGTGACGAAGTACTGCATGGGTTCTCCCGGAGATTGGCTTGAGCCCTTCATTCTTGTCCAGCCAAGGGGGGCGTGCGCTGCACGCTTTCCCCAGGGTCCTGCTGCCGAAGCAGGGTGGCGTAGAGCAAACTCACTAGAGATTTCGGCCGAAGCGCAGCGAGCGGCCTCCTATAGTTCGCGGCGTGCCGGCCCCATTTCGGCGGTCACGCACGAGCAACGAGGAATACACACCATGGTCAAGAAACTCAAGCAACTGGCGGAAAAGCAGGCGGCAGGCGCAGCCGGGATTTTCGACAGCGCCCTGGCCGGTTCGGTCAAGGAGTCGGCGCAGCAGATCTGGCTCGCCGGAATGGGCGCGTTTGCCAAGGCCCAGGCTGAAGGCGGCAAGGCGTTCGACACCTTGATCAAGGAGGGCGTGAACCTGCAACGCAAGACGCAAACGGCGGCGGAAGGGAAGCTCGGCGAAGTCGCGAGCAAGATGACCGGAATGGCGAGTGAAGTTCAGGCGCGCGCCGGCCAGCAATGGGACAAGTTGGAGAATATTTTCGAGGAGCGTACCGCCAAGGCGCTGCAGAAACTGGGCGTGCCGTCGGCCCAGGACGTCGCGGCGCTTTCGGCGCGTATTGACGAACTCACCGCTCAGCTCGGCAAGAAGGCCCAGGCGGACAAGGCTGCGCCAGCGCCACACGCGACGGCGAAGGCCCCCGCCAAGCGGGCGCCGCGCAAGGCCGTCTGAGGCACGATATTCGCCGGGGTCCTGCCCGGGTTTGGCCGAGGCCGGCCGCGCCGGGCAGTTTGGTGCGAAAGTCAGGCCGCGCTGCCCGACGGCTCGGGGGGGATGTGCATGACGAGGGATTTGTAACCCGACACAATAGCTGTTGTCGAGGGCGTAAGTCGACCTCGTCAATCCGCCGCGGACACCCTGAACATGAACATCAAATTCCACTACCTCTCGATTCGCCAGGTGCAGGCGGGCGCTGTGCTGCTGCTTGCCGCCGGCTGCACCAGCCTGGACTTGGCGGCTCCCGCCGCGGCGACCGCTCCTGCCTCGAGCGCCGCTGCCGCGGGCGTGGCGCAGGGCCCGAGAAACGCGCAAGCGGCTGCGCCGACGGCTGATGCAGCCTCGGCGCCGGGCCCAGGCGCTTCGGCGCCCACCGCTGCCGCTGCCGCCAAGCCGGACCCGAGTGCACCCAAGCCTTTTGACGAAGTGATCAAGGGGGCGACCGCCCAGGCCGGTTTTTTTGGGCTGTGGCGCAAAGACGAAAAGCTGTGGCTGGAAATTGCGCCCGAGCAATTGGACAAACCGTTCTTGCTGTCGGTGAACGTTTCGAATTCGGTGGGTGAGCGGCGCCTTTACGGCAGCTGGATGGGGCCGTCGTGGCTCGCGAGTTTCCGCAAGATCGGCAGTCAGCAGATCCAGCTGATCGCACTCAACACGAGCTATGTCGCGAGCGGCTCGCCAATGCAGGCGGTGCTCGATCAGGCGTTTTCGCACAGCCTGCTCGCTTCGGCCACGATCGCCAGCGCGCCGCACGCGCAACGCAAGTCGGTGTTGATCGACGCTTCGTTCCTGCTTGGCGACATCGCGGGCTACTCGACCCAGCTTGAGCGTGCCTTTCGGCTGCCGTACAGCATGGACCGCAGCAATTCGTTCTTCGAGAAGACGCGCGTCACGGATGACCTGACCAGCGTGAATGCGCGGCTGCACTTTGCGACCGCGCGGCTGCCGGCACCGCCGCTGGTGCCTGGCCCGGTGCCGACCCCGCCGCCACCAAGCGCGGTACCCGATGCGCGCAGTTTTTTTGTCGGCATGGTCTACAGCTTCACCAAGTTGTCTGGCGAGGCCATGGCGCCGCGCAAGACCGACCCGCGGCTGGGTCACTTCTTTGACGCGGTCACCGACCTGAGCAACGATCTCGATGCGAATCCGAAGCGCCACTACATCACGCGCTGGCGCCTCGAGAAGAAGGACCCGGCGGCTGCGATGTCGGAACCGAAGCAGCCCATCACCTATTGGCTCGACAAGAATATTCCGCCGCAATACCGCGAGTCGGTTCAGGCTGGCGTGCTCGAGTGGAACAAAGCTTTCGAGAAAATCGGGTTCGTGAATGCGATCGTCGTCAAACAGCAAGCCGACACCGACGACTTCGATACGCTCGATTCGCGTCACGCGTCGATCCGCTGGTTCACCGGCACCGATGCCGGTCTGGCGATCGGGCCGAACCACTCCGACCCGCGCACCGGCGAAATCATCGACGCCGATATCGCGATGAGCGACGCCTTCGGGCGCGGCGCAAGGCGCTTCCTGGTGGAGGACGTGGGGGCGACTTCCGGCAGGTCTTTCGCGCCGGCGGTCAGCGCGTTGGGCGAAAAGTTCCACCGCTACGATTGCAGCTACGCGCACGAAGCGGTGGCGGAGATGGACTTTGCCCTCGACCTGCTCGAGGCCAGGGGCGACATCGCGCCCGATGGGCCCGAGGCCGAGGCGTTCGCGCAAGCCGTGATCAAGGACACGATCACGCATGAAGTCGGCCACACCTTGGGGCTGAAGCACAATTTCAAGGCGTCGACTGTGGTGACGCGCGCGCAGCTGCAGGATCGCGAATTCACCGAAAAGAACGGCATCGCGGGCTCGGTGATGGACTACGCCGGTTTCAACGTGGCGCTGGCCGGTGAACGACAGGGCAGCTTCAACAACACGACGCTCGGCCCCTACGACTATTGGGCGATCGAGTACGCCTACCGACAGCTCGACCCAGCGACCGAAAGCGCCGAGCTCGCACGCATCGCCGCGCGCAGTACCGAGCCGAATCTCGCGTTCGCGGACGACGCCGACGCCGGTGGATTCGGTGGCAACGAGGGCATCGATCCGCTCGCGAACCGCTTCGATTTGGGCGACGACCCGCTTGACTTCTACAAGAAGCGGCTGCAACTCGCGCACGAGCTCTGGCAGCGGGTTCAGGAGCGTCAGCCTCAAGCGGGCGACCCGGTGGCACGCCAGCGGCGCGTCTTGCTCAGCGGATTTCGGCAGTTGAACCGCGCCGCCGAACTGGTGGGCAAGTACGTCGGCGGCATGCACACCGTTCGCGATCTGCCCGGAACCACAAGCCGCCTCGCCTACACCCCGGTCGAACCTGCGAAACAGCGCGACGCGCTGCAGTTCCTCGCCAAGGGCTTGTTCAATGCCGACAGCTTTCGCTTCAAGCCGCAGTTCCTGGCGAGCCTCGCACCCGACTACAACGAATGGGAACGCGGTGGGCCGGTGAGCATACCCGCGGCCGTGTTGCAGCTGCAATCGACGGCGCTGGACCGGTTGCTCAGCCCCGGCACGGCGGCGCGCATGCTGGAATTGCCGCTCTTCGTGGAGGCGTCGCAAGCGCACGATCTGATCTCGTTGGCCGAGGTCTACTCCACCTTGCAGAATTCGATCTGGAGCGAGCTGAAGGCGAACCGCGAGATCGACCGGCTGCGCCGCAACCTGCAGCGCGATCATCTGCGCCGGGTGCAGAACCTGCTGGTGCGCGGACCGGCGGGGTTGCCACCCGACGCACTGAGCCTGGCCCGCCTGTACGCCTACGAATTGCAGGCCGATCTGAAGCGTGCCGGCGCCAACCCCAAGCTGTCGATCGAGAGCCGCGCCCACTTGCTGGACAGCCATGCATCGCTGACCGAGGCCTTGCGCGCCTCGATGCAGCGTTTGTAGACACTTCGGCCGATCCGGGCGCAGCGCGCCCGGCATGGCGCGGGCGTCGTTCGGACCCGGGAATCCGCCGCCCGTCGCACGCTGGGGGTACAACGCTTGGAACTCAGCGCACGCGGCGCTATCGTCGCGCCATGCTGTCTCATTTCCCAATCCCGGTCTCGTCACCGATCGGCATGCGCTCGTTTCTCGCCGAGTTGACGCTGGCCCGAGTCGCGACTGCCCTCGGCCTGGCCGTGGCGCTGTCACTGGTCCTGAACCCGATCTTCATCACGCCCTATCCGGTCGTGCTGGGGCGCTTGCTGCTGGTTGCCTCGGTGTTGTTGCTCGCCTTCACCGCCGCTCGCGCCTGGCAGATTCCAGGCGTGCCGCGCTGGCTGGCGCAGGTGCTCGCGGTGGCGTTGGCGGCGCCGCTGGCGACGCTGCTCGCTTATGTGCCGACGGTCGGTGGCGATCTCGCGCAGCTGTTCCAGCACGAAGGGCGCATGCTCGGCGTGGTCTCGATCACAGCGACGGTGCTGCTCGTCGCCCCGCTGCTGGTGCTCGGGTCGCTCTACCGCGAACGCGACGCCCAGGTGCGCAGCCAGGCTTTGGCGTTCGAACTCGAGCGCAGCACGCTCGAACGCCAGGCGCTCGATGCTCAACTCAAGCTGCTGCAGGCGCAGATCGAACCGCATTTCCTGTTCAACACCTTGGCCAACGTGCAGCAACTCGTGGAATCCGGGTCGGTGCGTGCCGCACCGGTGCTGAGCAGCCTGATCGCCTACCTGCGCGCGGCGATGCCCAAGCTGCACGCGGAGCGCCCGACGCTGGGCAACGAGCTGGCGATGGTGCGCGCCTACCTCGAATTGATGCAAATGCGCATGCCCGATCGGCTGCAGTTCCGCATCGACACGGCGGGCGTGCCGCCGGATCTGGTGTTCCCGGCGCTCGGTTTGCTGACACTGGTGGAAAATGCGGTGCGCCACGGCATCGATCCGAGTGAAACCGGCGGCAGCATCGAGGTCTCGGCGCGCTGCGACGCGGCGAGCGGCGAAGTTCGCATCACCGTGGCCGACAGCGGCGTCGGCATGCGCGAAACGGCGCCCGGCGGCACCGGCTTGACGAACCTGCGCACGCGCCTGGCGGCCACTTTTGGTTCCGGCGCGCGCCTGGAGCTGCATGAAACGCAGCCAAGCGGCGTGTCGGCCGAGATCGTCTTCGTGCCCTTGCCGGTGCAGCGCGCATGAGCCCAAGCCAGGCCCCGACCGCCTTGATTGCCGATGACGAACCGCTGCTGCGCGAGCGGCTGCGAAGTCATCTGCTGCGGCTCTGGCCGGAACTTCAAATCGTCGGTGAAGCGCGCAACGGACGCGAGGCGGTCGAAATGTTCGACCTGCACGCGCCGCACGTCGTGTTCCTCGACGTGCACATGCCGGGGGTGAACGGCATCGACGCCGCGCGTTCGATCGCGCGCCGCGCCGAAGTCGTGTTCGTCACCGCCTACGAACAATATGCGGTGCAGGCGTTCGAACAAGGTGCGTTGGACTACCTCGTCAAGCCGTTTGAAGAAGAGCGCCTGGACGACACCGTGCAGCGCCTGAAGCAGCGTCTGGCGGCAACGTCGGGCAGCGCTGCGGCGGCGCCCGATGCGGGTTCGGCCGGCCTCGAAAGCGGCCCGGCTGCGGCGCTCGATTCGCTGCTCGCCGATCTGTCGAGCGAGCTACGCCGGCGCACCGCGGCGGGCGCGGAGCCGAGCGGATTCCTGCAGTGGATCAAAGCCTCGGTGGGCAATCATGTGCGCCTGATTCCGGTGGATCAGGTGGCTTACCTGCGCTCCGACGAAAAGTACACGCTCGTCGTTTGGGAAGGCGGTGAAGCGCTGATTCGCAAGACGATCCGCGAACTCGCCGACGAACTCGACCCGCAGCGGTTCGCGCAGGTGCATCGGTCCGTGATCGTGAACCTGCATCAGGTGCTGCAGGTGATCCGCGGCCTGAACGAGACCGCCGAGGTGCAGCTCAAGGGGCGCAAGGAGTTGCTGCCCGTGAGCCGCAGTTTTGTTCACGTGTTTCGCCAGATGTGAACCTTTGGTCCGGTCATCGTGGTCGTGCAGCCTGAGCGCCGCGTCACGGCCGGCCGGCCTGGATTCTTACTGCACGCTGCGGGCGGTGTCGGCGGCTTGAAGCGCTGCCAGCTCGGTCTTCGGCAGCGCGCGCTGCGCAATCACTTCAACCGCCGGCAGGCGAATCACCTGGCGCGTCGTCGTCGATTCGGTCCACATCGAGCCGATCGCGAGCGTTGCGCAGGTCAACAGGGCGAAGGTCAGGGTGGCGTTGAAGAGGCGGTCGATCATGGTGGACTCCGGGTTGTCTGGTTTGCAGCGGTTTGTCTGCGATGGGCTGAACTCTAGGGGCCGAGGCGACGCGCTGAAAGCGGATTGCGACGAAACGCAGGAACCGGGGTCTGATCTGCCGAAGCCGCGGATCGAATCGAGCAATCGATCACGGCGCCGGCAGACAGTGGCAACGCGGCCCGGCGCCTCACTGCACGCTGCGGGCGGCCTCGCTGGACTGGTTCGTGGCCACGTTGACGGGCAGCGCCGAACGTTTGGCAACTACTTCGACGGCCGGCAGCTGAGTCACCAGGCGCGTCGTGGTCGATTCGGTCCACATCGAACCGATGGCGAAGGTCGCGCCGATCAGCAGGCAGAAAGTCAGCAGCGAGGTGAAGAGGCGGTCGATCATGATGGGCTCCTGGGGGTTGCGGTGCAGTGTTTGGGGCTGCGTTGAAGCGAACTCTAGGGGCAGGGTGGCGGCAGTGAAAGCGGCATGCGACGAAGCGCGGAAACCCCGGGCCGACATGCAACTGGCGCCGACAAATCGTCGCTGACACGGTCCAGCCTTGGGCCTCGGCCACGCGCGGGCGGTGCCGGCCGCGCCTGCCGCGCAGTCCGCGCAGTCCGCGCCGACCGCGCCGACCGCGCCGACCGCGCCGACCGCGCCGACCGCGCAGTCCGCGCAATCCGCGCCGACCGTGCCGGCCGCGCCGCTTCAGCGCAGGCCGAGGCTGCGAGCGAATGCGCCGCGCAGGCTGTGATCGCGCACGATCTCGCGCGCCGCGTTGTGGCCGGGCATGCCCGTGACCCCGCCGCCCGGGTGTGTGCCGGCGCCGCACATGTAGAGGTTTTGAATCGGCGCGCGGTAGTCGCCATGGCCAAGCACCGGCCGCGCCGCCCACAACTGGTCCAGGCTCATCACGCCGTGCATGATGTCGCCGCGCAGCAGGCCGAACTTGCGTTCCAGATCGAGGGGAGTGAGCACGCTGCGCGCAATCACGCTGCGCTTGAAGTTCGGCGCATGACGCGTCACGCTGTCGATGACGCGGTCGGCCGCGGCTTCGCGCTCATCGTCCCAGCTCCGGCCATCGGGCAAGTCGTAGGCGAACTGCTGGCAGAACAGGCTCGCGACATGGGCCCCCGGCGGCGCGAGGCTGGTGTCGACACAACTCGGAATCAGCATCTCGACGATGGGTTGGCACGACCAGCCGTCGCGCCGCGCATCGTGATACGCACGGTCCATGTAGTCCAGCGACGGCGCAATGCAGATGCCGCTGGCGTGGTGCTCGGCGCTGCTGCTGCCCGGCAGGCACGTGAAGTCGGGCAACTCCGACAACGCAACATTCATGCGCAGCGTTCCCGAGTCGCAACGATAGCGGGCAATCGCCTGTCTGAAACCGCTGTCGAGTTCAGTCGCGGGCACGAGGCGTTCGAACAGCAGCCGCGGGTTCAGGTTCGACACCACAATGTCGGCGCCGACTTCGCGGCCGTCTTCCAGCAGCAATCCGCAGGCACGCCGATTCGCCACCAGCACCCGCGACACGGTGGCGTCGAGGACGGTTTTCACGCCCGACTGCTCGCAGGCACGCGCCATGGCCTGCGTGATCGCACCCATGCCGCCCAGCGCATGGCCCCAGATTCCCGGCTTGCCGTTGACGCCACCGAAGCAGTGGTGCAGCAGCACATACGCCGAGCCCGCGGTGTCGGGGCTCGCAAAATGGCCGACCACCGAGTCGAAGCCATAAGCGGCCTTGATCGGGTCGGACTCGAACCAGCCGTCGAGCACGTCGCGCGCGCTCTTCACGAACAGCGCGAGCACGTCGCGCCGCTGCCCGATCTTGAGTTTCGCCAGTTGCCGCCCTTGGCGCAGCCCCGGCACTAGGCTGCCGGCAAGCGTCATCATGTCGGGTGGCGTCTGCAACGACATCTTGCGCAGCACATTGGCCACCGTTTCCAGCATGTCCTGATACGCGGGCAACTGCTCGGCGTCACGCGTCGAGAACTTCGCCACCTCGGCCTGCGTGCGCGCCAAACCACCCCCGAGCTTCAGGTAACGCTGGTCGTCCAACGGCAGAAAGTTTGAAATCGGGCGCTCGACGATGCGCAGGCCGTGCGCGTGCAGCTTCATCTCGGCAATCACCTTCGGCGCGAGCAGGCTCACGGTATAGCTCGCGACCGAATTCCGAAACCCGGGGTGAAACTCCTCCGTCACCGCCGCGCCGCCGACGAGGCCACGGCGCTCGTAGAGGGTGACGTCAAAGCCCGCGCGCGCAAGGTAAAAGGCGCAGACCAGCCCGTTGTGGCCGGCGCCGATGATGGCGGCGGTTTTCTTCGCCATCGGTCATCCCGACGAGGCGTCGCCCAAGGCTTGCCACGCAAGTGGCGTGGCGCCGGGGTGCCACGCCAGTGCAGGCATCAAATCGGGTCGGTGCGCTGCAGCAGCCACGCCAGCGCGTCGCCGCTGACGAGTCCGCGCAAGCGCGCACGCACCGTGGCGTGGTAGGCGTTGAGCCAGTCGATCTCGTCTTGGCGCAGCAGCGAACGCTCGATGCAACGCGTGTCGATCGGGCACAGCGTGAGTGTTTCGAACTCGAGGAAATCGCCGAACTCATTGCTTTGCGCCGGCACGTTGAGCACCAGGTTTTCGATGCGGATGCCCCATTGGCCGCTGCGGTACAGGCCGGGCTCGACGCTCGTGACCATGCCGGGCTCCATCGCCATCTGCGGCTCGGCAATCGTCTTGGAGATGCTCTGTGGGCCCTCGTGCACGTTGAGGAAGTAGCCCACGCCGTGGCCGGTGCCATGGCCGTAGTCCAGCCCATGCTCCCACAGGGGCGCACGCGCAATCGAGTCCAGCATGGGCGACAAGGTGCCGCGCGGAAAGCGGGTGCGGCTCAGCGCCATCGTGCCCTTCAGCACCAGCGTGTAGTCACGCCGCTGTGCCGCGCTGACGTTGCCGATCGGCCAGACCCGCGTGATGTCGGTCGTGCCGCCGAGGTATTGGCCACCCGAGTCGATGAGCAACAGGCCGTCGCCCTGGATCGCGGCGTGCGCTTCGGGCGTGGCGCGGTAGTGCGGCATCGCACCGTTGGCGTTGAAGCCGGCGATCGTGTTGAAGCTCAAGCCGACGAAACCGTTGCGCCGGGCGCGCGCCGCGCTCAAGTGCTCGTCGACCGTCAATTCCGTGAGCCGCTCAGCCGCGGCCAATGCGGCTTCGAACCAGGCGTAGAACTCGCAGCATGCGGCGCCGTCTTGCGCCATCGCCTCGCGAATATGTGCAACCTCGGCCTGGCTCTTGCGGCTCTTCAGCAGCGTGCTCGGGTTGACCGCCTCGACAATCCTTGCGGTCGCGTTCGCGCGCAGGCTGAAGGTGATCCGCCGCGGGTCGATCAGCAGCACGGCGTTGTCGGGCAGCGCGGCGAGTGCGGCGCCGGCTTGCGCGTAAGGCGCGACGCTGACCCCGTCTGCCGCGAGCGTGGCGCGCAACTCGGCGCTGACCTTGGCGTCGGCGACAAACAGCGTCGCGCGGTTCGCATCGAGCAGCGCATGGGCCAGGAACACCGGGTTGTAGCTGACGTCAGAGCCGCGCAGGTTGAACAGCCAGGCGATGTCGTCGACGGTCGAGATGAAGTGAAACGCCGCGCCGTGGCGTGCCATGGCTTCGCGCACCTGCTGCAGCTTGGCGGCGCGTGCCAGCGGCGCATGCGGCGCGACGTGTTCGTACACGGCCTGCCCCGGCAGGCCCGGGCGATCCGGCCAGATGTGGGCGAAGACGTCGAAGTCGGTGCGCAGCAGCACCCCGGCCAGGTCGAGACGGCTGCGCAACTGCTGCGCCGCGGCCAGGCCGAGCACAGTGCCGTCGACGCCCACGCTGCCGCCGCGTGCGACATTCGTCGCGAGCCACTCGACATGCAGGGTTGAGCCGCCGCTGGGAATCTTCACGAGTTCGATGCCACTTCCGGCAAGCTCGACCGCCGCCTGCTCCCAATAGCGGCTGTCGGCGAACAGTGCTGCCTTGTCGGGCGTGACGACGAGGGTGCCCATCGAGCCGCTGAAGCCAGACAGCCACTGCCGCCCTTGCCAGCGCTCGGGCAGGTACTCGGAAAGATGCGGGTCGCTGGAGGGCACGAGCACGGCGGCCAGGCCTTGCCCCTGCAGGCATTCTCGAACCCTCTCAATGCGCAGGCGGAATGGGGAGGTGCGGGTGTCCATGCGGCTCCAGTCGACTCGTCGAGGCGTCGGCGGATTCTAGGGGCCCGACCCAAAGCCCGGCACGCTCCTAGGTGTGGATCGTTGCCGGCGGCTGCGCCACCACCCTCGCGCTGCGCTCGAACGTGAAGTAGGCCCAGGCCCACTCGATCATCACGACCAGACGATTGCGAAACCCGATCAGGAAATAGATGTGCGCGAAGAGCCAAAACAGCCACGCGAGCAGGCCGGAGAAACGCAGCGCGCCGAACGGCGGCACGGCGAGGTCGACCACCGCCGCCTTGCGGCCGACACTGGCCAGACTGCCGTAGTCGATGTAGCGAAACGCCTTCGTCCGCTTGCCGCGCAGCCGGCGTTGCACGTTCGCCGCGGCGCAGCGGCCCATCTGTTTGGCCGCGGGGCTTACGCCGGGCACGGGTCTCGGCTCGCCGCGGCCGTGGCTCTTGGCGCAGGCCAAGTCGCCGATCACCGCGATGTGCGGGTGGCCGGCAAGGCTCAGGTCGGCCTGCACGATGACGCGCCCGGCGCGGTCGAGCCCCGCGCCGCTGCTCGCCGCGAGCGCGCGCCCGAGCGGCGCGCCGGCGACGCCGGCGGCCCAGATGACTGTCTTGCTCGGCAGGCGCAGCGTGGTCGTCAGCGCGGCGTCCTGCACTTCGCAAGTCACGCCGTCGGCGTCGATGCGCGTCACCTTGCAGCGCGTGCGCACGTCGACGCCGATGCGCGCCAGCTGTTCGCGGGCGCGCTGCGAAAGGCCAGGGGGGAAGCTGCCCAGCACACGGTCCGAGCCTTCGATCAACACGACGCGCGCCTGCCGCGTGTCGATGCGGCGGAATTCGTCTTTCAGCGTGTGCTGCGCGATCTCGCTCATGGTTGCAGCCATCTCGACCCCCGTGGGGCCGGCGCCGATGATCACGAACGTCATCCACGCTTCGCGCTCGGCGGCAACTTCACAGCGCTCGGCGCTTTCGAACGCGCCGATCACGCGCGCCCGGATGTCGAAGGCGTCGGCCAGAGTCTTCAGCCCCGGCGCAAAGCGCGCCCAGGCGTCGTTGCCGAAATAGCTGTGGGTCGCACCCGCGGCGACGATCAGATGCTCGAAGACCAGGCTCGCACCGTCGTCCAGCGTCACGCGGTTGGTTCCGGCGTCGATCTGCGTCACTTCGGCCTGCAGAATCGTCAGGTTGCCACGCCTCATCTGGGCGCGCAGCGTGTGGCGGATCGGGGCACTGATCGCCGGTGCGCTCAGGCCCGCAGTTGCCACCTGGTAGAGCAGCGGCTGGAACAGGTGGTGGTTCGTGCGGTCGATGAGCGTGATCTCCACCGGCGCCTTGGACAAGACGCGCACTGCCTCCAAACCGCCGAAGCCGCAGCCGATGACAAGCACGCGCGGCAATGTCGACGTCATGCCGTGGCACCGCCCGCAGTGGCCGCCGGCATGGCCAGGAATCGGGCACGAAGCTCGCGAACCGAGGTCAGGGTGTGGCGATGGGCTTTGGGCATGGCAGCGACAGCAGGATTGCAACGGTTGGCACGATAGCGCGCCGCCAGGATAGCGCGTCGGGCGCGTCGGGCTTGAGGCAACGTAGACTCGGTGCGATGAGCGAGTCACTGCCGCCCAGCGCCTACACCGCAGTCGGCGCAAACGCCTACCGGGCGAGCGCCTTGACGCGCGGCCCCTGGCACCCGCAACATCAGCACGCCGGCCCGCCGATTGCGCTGGTATGCCGCGCGCTCGAATCGGCCGCGCTCGAACACGGCTTGTCGCATGTTTCCCGCATCACGGCGAACTTGCTGCGTCCAGTGCCGATCGGCGAACTCGCGATCGAGGTCGCCACTGGCTACGTCGGGCGCAACGCCGGGCACTTTAGCGCGGAGCTGCTCGCGCGTGACAAGTGCGTTGCGCGTTTCACGGCGCTGGTGCAACGCGAAAACGCGGTGCGCCTGCCGGACGATCTGCCGGGCCATCCCTTGCCCAGCGTTCCACTCGGGCCGAACCAGGCGCCGCCAGGCAAATTCCCGTTCGCCGGCAGGCATGTGGGTTACTCGGACCTGGTCGAGACGCGTATCGCGAGTGGTCGCATGTTCTCAGGCCCCTGTGCAGTCTGGTTCCGCATGCGCCATCCTTTGCTGGAAGGCGAGGCGCCGAGCGTCTACCAGCGCGTGGCGGTCGCTGCCGATTCGGGCAACGGCATCAGCGCAATCCTGGACTTCGCACACTACGTCTTCGTCAATTCAGACCTGACCATCCACCTGCTGCGCCGGCCCCGCGGGGAATGGATCTGTGTCGACGCGCGCACGCACCTCGGCCCGGACGGCTGCGGCCTGGCCGAATCGAAACTGTTCGACACCGACGGCCTGATCGGCGTGGCCGCGCAAAGCCTTTCGATCCGTCTGCGTGATGAACGCGATTGAAACCTTCGAACAACAACCCAGGAAAAAGCGCCTTGCTCGGTGAATACGCACCAAGACCAAGGATTTGCGGCAGCGGCTGAATGCGTTCCAGGCCGCGCATATCCACCCGAACGAGGCGCGCTACGACGAAGAAATCGCGCTACTTTGCGTTCGCCACTGTCGCCAGTTCCTTCAACGTGAACGTATAGCTCACCTTGTCCAGCGGCTTGTGGCAAGCCAGGCATTCGGCCTGGTTCACGCCCGGGCGGTGCTGTTTGGCGCCGGTGAAGACGGCGTAGTTCCACTCGTCGTTGCGCAGCAGGGCGGGGATGTCCTGGCCCCAACCGCTGTCGCGCGCCATGGCCGTGTAAAAGAGCAACTGGTCAGCGACGAAGAAGCCGTTGCTGCCCTTGATCGGGTTCTTGTCGGCGTCGAGCTTGGTCGAATAGACCTCGGCAAAAAGGTACGCGCCGTTGGGCAGGTCCTTGCCTTCCTTCGCCGCTTTCATCGCGGCCGGGTTGGCGTAGTAGTAACGCACCTGCTTGGTCGCCGGGAAATTGATCGTGTGGTACCAGGTGAAGGTGTCGCGGTAGCCTTCCGGGAAACTCACGCCGGTCTTTGCCAGATTGGGCAAGAACGCCGACTTCGCGGTTCCGGCTGCGCCGGGCTGGGCGGCGAAGAACGCGGCCACATTGGCGATGTCATCGGCGCTGAGTTGCGCCGCGATCGCGCCCATGACCTGGTGCTTGCGCGAACCGTCTTTCAGCGCCTTCAACTGGTTCTCGAGGTACACGCTCTTCTGGCCGGCGAGATTGGGAATCGCGTCGCCGACGCTGGCGCCATTCGCGCCGTGGCACGCCGCGCACACGGTTTCGACCTTGGCCTTGCCGGCGGCCAGATCGGCCGCTTGCGCCAGGGGCGCCGCCAGCGCAAGGGCAATCAACGAGACGGGGTACTTCATGGTGCGTGGTCTCCTGTTTGGGTTTGTGCCGAACTGCCGGGTCCGGTTCGCGGTATACGCTTGGCCTGTACGTAGACTTCCAGGGTTTGCACGATTGGCCGCACCCATTCTTGCACTCGGCACTCGACATTGAAAGGTGAACCCGTCATGACCCTGCTTGCCACCACCGTCACGGCCGCCGGCGAGCGTGATCGCAAGTTTCATCTGCACCCGTATACCCAGTTGCGCCAGCTCGAAAAAGACGGACCCCTGGTAATCGTGCGCGGCGAGGGCGTGTTCGTCTTCGACGAGCAGGGCAATCGCTACCTCGAAGGCATGGCCGGCCTGTGGTGCGCGTCGCTCGGGTTTTCCGAATCGCGCCTGGTCGCCGCTGCGCAATGCCAGATGCAGACCTTGCCCTATTACCACTCGTTTTCCGGCAAGGTGGCGGGCCCGGTGACGGAACTGGTGGAAACGCTGATCCGCTGGGCTCCGGTGCCGATGGCGCGCGTGCTGTTCGCCAATTCGGGCTCGGAGGCGAACGACACCGCGTTCAAGCTGGTGCGCTACTACAACAACGCACGCGGCAGGCCGAACAAGAAGAAGATCATCGCGCGCCAACGCGGTTACCACGGCGTGACCGCGGCTGCCGCGTCGCTCTCGGGCCTGCCGAGCATGCACCAGCATTTCGACCTGCCGCTGCCGGGCGTGCTGCGGGTCAGCGCGCCGCACTACTATCTCGGCGCAGCAAAAGACGAAAGCGAGGCGAAGTTCGTCGAGCGCCTCGCGCAGGAGCTGGAAGACCTCATCGCGCGCGAAGGCGCCGACACGATCGCGGCTTTCATTGCCGAGCCGGTGCAAGGCGCGGGCGGCGTGATCGTTCCGCCCGCAGGCTACTTCGAGCGGGTGCAGGCGATCCTGCGCAAGCACGACATCCTGTTCATCGTCGACGAAGTCATCACCGGTTTCGGGCGCCTGGGCCAGCCCTTCGGCACGAATGTCTTCGGCTTGCAGCCGGACATGATCACGGTGGCGAAGATGCTGACGGCGGCGTACGTGCCGATGTCGGCGCTCTACGTCACCGATGCCATCTACCAGGTGGTGGCCGACGCGAGCGCGGCGCTGGGCACTTTCGGCCACGGCTATACGTACAGCGGCCACCCGCTGGCCTGCGCCGTGGCGCTGGAGACGCTGCGCATCTACGAGAGCGACGACGTGATCGGCCATGTGCGGCGCGTGGCGCCGCGTCTGCAGCGCGGCCTGCGCGCTCTGGCCGGGCACCCGCTCGTCGGTGAAGTGCGGGGCCTGGGGTTGATCGGCGCGCTCGAGCTCGCCGAAGACCCGGCGGCGCACAAACCGTTCGCGCCGGAGCGCGGCGTCGGTGCCTACTTCGTGCGCCGCGCGCAGGCCCATGGCCTGATCACGCGCGCGCTCGGCGGCGACATCATTGCGTTCTCGCCGCCGCTCATCATCAGCGAGGCACAGATCGACGCCATGCTCGAGCGCACCCAGAGCGCATTGACGGACACGCTGGCCTGGGTTCGCGCCACGGCCAAGGCATGAGCCCCCGCCCGGCCGCTCCGAAGGGGGCTCGCACCGCAGTGCGAAGCACGGAGGTTACCCGATGAGCCCCCGCCCGGCCGCTCCGAAGGGGGCTCGCACCGCAGTGCGAAGCACGGAGGTTACCCGATGAGCCCCCGCCCGGCCGCTCCGAAGGGGGCTCGCACCGCAGTGCGAAGCACGGAGGTTGCCCAGTGAGCACCGCCGCGTCCGCGGCGTGGCAGGAGTGCATCGACTTCGCAGCGGCGCATGAGATCGCTTGGCCGCGTGATCCTGAGCAAGAGCCGGCGCGCTGGGGGATACACCACGACGACCGGCCGCCCTTCAATCGCTTGCGCGGTCCCGTGCATGCGCGGGGTGGCGTGTCAGGCGTGGTGTGGCGGCATGGCGTGGAGGCGCTGGCCTGGGGCGATGCCGATCGCGCCGACCTGACGTTCAGCGTCGCCAAGACCTATCTCGCGCTGCTCGCCGGCGTGGCGCACGGCCAGGGCCTGC
>Ga0315290_10000362_pt1 | contig 29050 bp, 31 predicted proteins | sample YL17G12_0_MG_FD_203627 | JGI IMG/M metagenome (GOLD analysis project Ga0315290, IMG submission 203627) | Sediment microbial communities from Yellowstone Lake, YNP, Wyoming, USA - YL17G12_0 | ecosystem: Environmental > Aquatic > Freshwater > Lake > Sediment | place: USA: Wyoming | collected... | reverse complement strand
GCGAGGGCCTGAACGTCAAGACCTTGATTCTCGCGAATCGTGCGTACCAGATCCTGCGCGGCGAGTTCGCCAGCGTCGGCGCCGGCGCGCCGGGGCAGCGCGCGACCGACTTGCTCGGCATTGACCGACCGGCGCTGGATTGGGTCGCACTCGCGAAGGGGCATGGCGTTGAGGCGGTTCGCGTCGACGACCTGGAGGCACTGGCCATCGCATTTCGCCGCGCACTCGCAAGCCATGGGCCATCCCTGATCGAGCTGGTGCTGTGATCGGCAGGGGCGGGGTTGTCCCGCTGGGCAGGGGCCCAACGCGGGTGATACGCTCGAATTTCGCCGATCGAGAAACGCACTGCGCGATCGAGGATCGGAACAGTCGTTGACCCAAACCAGGAGACGCACATGCTTGCGAAACGCTTCACTTCCCTGCTTGCCGGCACCGCCCTGTGGTGCATGCTCGGCGCCGCACAAGCGCAGGTGCCGCAATACGGCCTGAACATCAACTCCGAACAGGCGCACAAGGCCCTGGCTGCGGCGATTGCCGATGCGCGCAAACAAAACCTTCCGATGGCGGTGGCGATCGTCGATACCGCCGGCCAATTGGTGGCGTTCGATCGCATGGACAACACGCAGACCGCCAGCATCGCCGTGTCGCAAGACAAGGCCGTCTCGGCCGCGATGTACCGGCGCCCGACCAAGGCGTTCCAGGATGCGCTGGCCGGCGGCGGTGCCGGCTTGCGCGTGCTGACGCTGCGCGGCGCGAATGCCGTCGAAGGCGGCTTGCCGATCGTGGTCGACGGCAAGATCATCGGCGCGATCGGCGTGTCCGGTGGCTCTGCCGAACAGGATGGCGTTGTTGCTAAGGCCGGGCTGGACGGACTGGCGAAGTAATCGCCGCGCCCAGCGAGTGAGGCGCCTGGGCCGGGGTCGGCGGCGATCAACTGCGGTGGCACGCTCGCCCAGTCGGCGCCTGCGATGTGAATCGGCCATTGCGTTGTCGCAACATTTCTTCATTGCGAATTGATCGTTGCATGTTCAAAATGCAATGATGATTGGGCGGCAACTGCAAGCCACGCCGGCACCGAGCTGGATCTCGTCATCGAACAGGCAAGCCGCAAAGAGGTGTGGAGATCAAGTTCTCGTCGGCCCCGAAGCCGACCAAAGGGTTCTGGCAGGCCCTGCAAGACCTGCAGATCGACCGCGCCTATGTGATCGCCCCGGTGCCGCGGCGTTATCCATTGGCCGATCGCGTCGACGTGGTTCCGGTGTCGGAGGTGGCGACGTTGCTGACAGCCTGAGGGCGCAGGTTCGTCCGGTGCCGCGCGCGCTGCACCGCCAGCCGCGCCTCAGCCGTTAATCCGACACGGCACGCTGAGAAATCCGCGGAACCGCGCACGCCCGCCGCGCACGGATTCGCCCGCCAGCGCATAGCGCGGGAAGCGCGCAAGAAAGCGTGAGATCGCGGTTTCGCCCTCGAGCCGTGCCAGGCCCATGCCCACGCATTGATGAATGCCGCTGCCGAACGCCAGATGTCGGTTCGGCGTGCGGCCGATGTCGAAGCGCTCAGGCTCGCTGAACTGCGCCGGGTCCCGATTCGCGGCGCCGATGCACAGCGTGATCGAGGTCTCCTTCGGCAGTGCCACGCCGCCGACTTCAACCGCCTGGGTCGTGCTGCGGTTGCCCAGCTGGTTGCTGCTATCGAAGCGCAGGATCTCTTCGATCGCCGGCTTGATGAGGTCCGGCTGCGCGATCAGGCGCTGCCGCTGATCGGGGTGCTGCGCGAGCGCGACGAGGCCGTTGGCGATGAGGTTCGTCGTCGTCTCGTGGCCGGCGTTGAGCAGGAAGATGCAGTTGTGCAGCAGCTCGTTCGGGCTGAGGCGCTCTGCACCCGCATCAGCGCCCGTTTCACGCCCTGCCTCGCCCAGGATCAGGTTCGTCAACACGTCGCGCTGCGGGTCGCCCGGGTGCAAGCGCCGCGCCGCGATCAGACCTTCAAGGTAGTCGAGAAATTCGCGCAGCGCGCGGTTGCCGCGCTCGGCGACGTCGGCATGCAGCACCGGCTCGAGCGCGCCGAGGATCGCGAGCGACCATCCACGCAGCGCAGCGCGTTCGCCCTTGGGCACGTCGAGCAGGTTGCCGATGACCTCGAGCGGAATCGCCGCGGCAAAATCTTCGACCAGATCGGCGCGCGGCTTTTGCGCCATGTCATCGAGCAATCGGTCGACGAGTGCCACCAGCGCCGGCTGCAGCTGCGCGATCGCCTTGGGCGACATCGCTCCCAGAATCAGGCGCCGCACCCGCGTGTGCAGCGGCGGGTCGTTGAACACCAGGCTCGTCGTATGGTGCTCATAGAGCAGCGAGTCGCCGTACTTCGGCTTGAACTCGCGCTTCTTGTCGGAGCTGAACAGCTTGGGCTGCTTGTAGACGAATTCGCAGTCGGCAAACCTCGTCAGGAACACGCTGCCGTCGGCAAAACGCTTCACCGGCGCGTGTTCGCGCAGCGCGCGGTAGAACGGAAACGGGTCGGCGTAGAACTCGCGCGGCAGGTCTTTCAGGTCGAACGCTTCCGCCGTGGCGCGGGCTTGCTCGGGCGTGAACATGGTGCGAACCGCGTTCAGGACACCAGCGCAGGCGCGGCCTCAGCCAGCAGCGCCGCAATGCGCGCGCCGACTTCCATGTCGTCGATATGGCCAAAGTGGCTCAGGCGCACGCGCCCGGCGCGGTCAATCAGCACCAGGCTGGGTGTGCCGTTGAGTTCGTAGGCCTGCATGGTTTGCGGGATCGGGCTGCGCACGCCGGGCATGTCAATCGCGATCGGAAACGTCAGCCGGTATTCGTGAATGAACACTTCGAGCGCGGGCCGGCCCATCACGGCGTGGTGTTCGAACACGGTGTGGATGCCCAGCACCTGCACCTCGGCGCCGGCAAAGGTGTGTTCAATGCGCGTTGCCTGCGGCGTGCCGTGCGCCACGCAGCCCGGGCACAGCATCTGAAACGCGTGCAGCACGACGACCCGGCCGCGCAACCCGGCAAGCGTGATCGGGGCCGGCGTGTTGAGCCAGGCCTGGGCCCGGATCTCGGGGGCTGCCTGCAATCCACCCAGGTCGACGCCGGCTTCGTTCATGGCAATGCTCAATCCAGTCCCAAGCTGATGCGGCGCGCGACCTCGCCCCATTTCTTTGCGTCGGCGGCGAGTTGCGCGGCGGCCTGGGCCGGCGTGCTGCCGACCACGCTCTGGTCGCCGGCTTCGAGTTTGGCCTGCACGTCGGGCGCTTTCAACGCATCGATGAACGCCTGGCGAAAGCGCGCGACGATGGCCTCGGGCGTTGCGCGCGGCGCGAACATCACGAGCGCAAAGTCAGCGCGGTAACCGGGAACTCCCGCCTCGGCCAGAGTCGGCACGTCGGGCAGCGCGGGCGAGCGCGTGCTGCCCGAAACCGCAAGCGCCACCAGTTTGCCGGCGCGCACCTGCGGCAGCACGGTCGGCCCGGCAAGCAGGCCGCAAGGCACCTGGTTGCCAAGCACGTCCTGCATCGCCGGGGCCGGGCCTTTGTACGGCACATGCACCATCTCGAAGCCAGCCATCGATTGCAGCAGCTCCATCGACAAGTGGCCGGGCACACCGGCTCCCCCCGAGGCGTAGGCGTACTTGCCCGACCTCGCCTTCGCCACCAGCTCGGTCAGCGTCTTCACACCGAATGCCGGGTTGCACACCAGGGTCTGGTTGAACTGGGTGCCGATCGTCACCGGCAGCAGGTCGTCGACCTTGAAACCCAGGTTCTTGTAGACATGCGGATTCACCGTGACCAGCGTGTCGGTGCCCCACAACCAGGTGTAGCCATCGGGCGCGGCACGCGCGACTTCGGCGCTGCCCAGGTTGCCGCCGGCGCCGGCTCTGTTGTCGATGACGATGCTCTGCTTGAGCGAGCCCTGCATCTTCTCGGCCGCCAGGCGCATCACGATGTCGCTCGGCCCACCCGGCGGGAACGGCAACACCACCCGGATCGGTCTGTCCGGCCAGGGCGTCTGCGCCATCACCCACGGCGAGAGCGCCGTCAACAGCGCGCTCGCAGCGAGGCGGACAAGGAATGTGCGGCAGTGCATGCGGAGATCCTTCACTGAACAGGGACGATTGTCGCCCCGGCGAGCGCGGCTGGGTCGCGGCGTTTCCGCCCAGCGCCAACAACGATTCGCAGCATCGAATCGGTTGGCGCAGGCCGCCACGATTGTCGATTTCGAGCCTTTGTCTTACACTTTCAGCCTTGATTACTGAAACTGCAAGAATGTTGCAACGCCACGCCCAAACCCGCCTGCGACGCCTGGCGCTCGGCTTTCCCGTCGTCGTGCTCACCGGCCCACGTCAGGCGGGCAAGACCACGCTGGCGCGCGCCACGTTCGCGACCCACGAATACGTGTCGCTCGAAGACCCCGACGTTCGTGAACGAGTCGCTGACGATCCACGCACCTTTCTCGCCGCGCGGCGCGGCGGTGTCGTGATCGATGAGGTCCAGCGCGTCCCCCGCTTGCTGTCGTACCTGCAAACCGCAGTGGACGCAAACCCGGCGCTGGGGCGCTTCATCCTCACAGGCTCGCAGAACCTGCTGTTGTCGGCGGCGGTGAGCCAGTCGCTCGCCGGCCGCGCCGGCTATCTCGAACTGTTGCCGCTGGCCTACGCCGAGGCCGCGAGCCACTTTGATGCGCGCAGCCTCGATCAGACCCTGGTGTCCGGCGCCTATCCCGCGCTGCTCACGCGGCCGCTGGACCCGGCCGATTGGCACTCGAGCTACGTCGCCAGCTACGTCGAGCGCGACGTGCGCCAGATCAGCCGTGTCGCCGACCTGCTGCAGTTCCAGCGCTTCATGCGCATGATGGCGGCGCGCACTGGCCAGATGCTCAACCTGAATGCGCTGGCGCACGACCTGGGCATCGCCCAGACCACGGCGCACGCCTGGTTGGCCGTCTTGGAGGCCAGCTACATCGTCTTCCGGCTGCTGCCCTATCACGGCAACTTCGGCAAGCGCCTGGTGAAGACGCCCAAACTGTACTTCCACGACACCGGCCTGGCCTCCTGGCTGCTCGGCATCACTGACCCCGCAGCCATGGCGACGCATTCGATGCGCGGCGCGTTGTTCGAAAACATGCTCGTGTCGGAGTACCTCAAGTATTGCCGCCATCACGGCCTGAACCACGGCCTGTTTTTCTGGCGCGACAACATCGGCACCGAAATCGACCTGCTGATCGAGCGCGCCGGCACGCTGTGGCCGGTGGAGATCAAGTCCGGCGCCACGTTCCAGGGCGAATGGCTGCGCGGCCTGCACACCTGGACCCGCCACGCCGCCCAGGCCAAGCGTGGCGCGGCAATGCTGGTGTGTGCTGCCCCCGGGCACTTCGAGCACCAAGGCGTCATGGTCGCGAATTGGCGCGAGGCGCTGCGCGAGCTCGTCGTGGCATAGAGTGCCGCGCGAGGCGAAACATCGCGCCGCGCAGGCCGGCCCGCGCGAACGCCGTCTTGTTCCAGGCCGGCACCACCTTCGAGGCGCCACAATCGCGAGTAAGGCCCCGCCATGCCAACGTTGCAATCCCTCGGCAGTTTGACCCTGGCATTGGGCAGTTCGCCCTATCGCGCTGCAATCAGCGCGGCGACGCGGCGCCCGGAGCCGGAGCTGGTGCCGCAACTGCTGCAACTGGCGCGTCTGGACCCCGCCGCGACGCAGGCGGCGCAGGCGCTCGCGGCTCAAGTTGCAGCGACGCTGCGTGCGCGCAGCCGCGAGGGTGGGCGCAGCGGTTTGATGGCGGGCTTTGTGCAAGGGCTGCTGCAACAGTTCTCGCTGTCGTCGCAGGAAGGCGTGGCGTTGATGTGCCTGGCCGAGGCCTTGCTGCGAATTCCCGACGCTGCGACGCGTGACACGCTGATCCGCGACAAGGTCGGCGGCGCCGATTGGCAATCGCACCTTGGGCAAAGCCCATCGCTGTTCGTCAATGCTGCGACCTGGGGCCTGCTGCTCACCGGCAAGCTGGTCGCGACGCACAGCGACGTCGGCCTCGTCGCGGCGCTGCAGCGCAGCGTCGGGCGCGGTGGCGAGCCGCTGATTCGCAAGGGGGTGGACCTGGCGCTGCGCATGATGGGCGAGCAGTTCGTCAGCGGCGAAACGATCCACCTGGCGCTGGCGAATTCACGCGAGCGCGAGGCGCAGGGGTTTTGCTACTCCTACGACATGCTGGGCGAGGCGGCGCTCACGGCGCCGGATGCACAACGCTATCTGGCGGCTTATGAAACGGCGATCCATGCCATCGGCACGGCGGCGGCGCGGCGCGGCATCTACGAAGGGCCGGGGATCTCGCTCAAACTCTCGGCCCTGCACCCGCGCTACAGCCGGGCCCAGATCGAGCGTGTGCTGGCCGAGCTCTACCCGCGGCTGCTTGGTCTGGTGCAACTCGCGTGCGCTTACGACATCGGCGTCAGCATCGACGCTGAAGAGTCGGAGCGGCTCGAAATGTCGCTCGAACTGCTCGAGCAACTGTGCTTCGAGCCGGCCCTCGCGGGCTGGAACGGCATCGGCTTCGTGATCCAGGCGTATCAGAAGCGCTGCCCGGCGCTGGTCGATTATCTGGTCGATCTCGGCCGGCGCAGCCGGCACCGCCTGATGATCCGCCTGGCGAAGGGCGCGTACTGGGACAGCGAGATCAAACGCGCACAGGTCGAAGGCCTGGCCGACTACCCGGTCTACACGCGCAAGGCCTACACCGACGTCGCGTTCGTCGCCTGTGCCCGCAAATTGCTCGCCGCGCCGGATGCGGTGTACCCGCAATTCGCGACCCACAACGCGCACACGCTGGCGACGATCTACCACTTGGCCGGACAGAACTTCTACGCCGGCCAGTATGAATTTCAGTGCCTGCACGGCATGGGTGAGCCGCTGTACGAGCAGGTTGTCGGGCCGGTGGCGCAGGGCAAGCTGAATCGGCCGTGCCGCATCTACGCGCCGGTGGGAACGCCTGAAACGCTGCTCGCGTACCTGGTGCGGCGCCTGTTGGAAAACGGCTCCAACAATTCATTCGTGAATCGCATCGCGAACCAGGCGATCGCGCTCGATGAACTGGTGCAAGACCCGTTGCAGTCGGTTGCGCTCATGGCACAAGAAGACGGCTGCGTCGGCCTGCCGCATCCCGCAATCGCGCTGCCGCGTGCGCTGTATGGCGACGCCCGTGTCAATTCGATCGGGCTTGACCTGTCTGGCGAGGCGCAGCTGATGTCCCTGGCGGCAAGTTTGTCGCACGCCGCAACCCGGGCCTGGACCGCAGCGCCGCTGCTGGGGGTGGGCGGCGCAGGGGCAGAGGCGGTGCCGGCGGCGAGCGCGGCTGCGGTGCCGGCGGTGAGCGCTGCGACCGCGGCTGCGGTGCCAGCGGCGAGCGGCGCGGCCGCGGTGGCGCGGCCGGTGCTGAACCCCGCCGACCATCGCGACATCGTGGGCGCGGTGCAAGACGCGTCGCTGGCCGACGTGCAGCTGGCCATCGGCTGCGCCGTCGAGCATGCGCCGCTGTGGGCCGCGACCGAACCCGTGCAGCGCGCTGCGCTGCTGGAACGCGGCGCCAATCGGCTCGAGGCCGACACCGAAGTGTTGATGCACCTGCTGCGGCGCGAAGCCGGCAAGACCTGCGCCAATGCACTGGCCGAGGTGCGTGAGGCGGTTGACTTCCTGCGCTACTACGCGGCGCAGGTGCGGCGCGATTTCTCGAACCGCACGCATCAGCCGCTGGGGCCGGTGGTGTGCATCAGCCCGTGGAACTTTCCGCTCGCCATCTTCATCGGTCAGGTCGCCGCAGCGCTCGCCGCCGGCAACACGGTGCTTGCCAAACCGGCGGAACAGACCCCCTTGATCGCGGCGCAGGCGGTGCGCACGCTGTGGCACGCCGGCATCCCACGCGCCGCGCTGCAACTCCTGCCCGGCCCCGGCGAGAGCATCGGCGCCGCGCTCGTCGCCGATGCGCGCATCCAGGGCGTGTTGTTCACGGGTTCGACGGCCGTGGCACGGCTGCTGCAGGGCACTCTGGCGCAGCGTTTGGGCGCGGCTGGTCGCCCGGTGCCGCTGATCGCCGAGACGGGCGGCCAGAACGCGATGATCGTCGACTCATCGGCGCTCGCCGAACAGGTGGTGGCCGACGTGCTGGCGTCAGCGTTCGACAGCGCCGGCCAGCGCTGCTCGGCGCTGCGCGTGCTGTGCGTGCAGCGCGATTGCGCGGATCATGTGCTCGAGATGCTCGAGGGCGCGATGCGCGAACTGCGCATCGGCAACCCGCAACATCTGGCGGTCGACGTCGGCCCGGTGATCGACGCGCAGGCGCGCTCCAACATCGAAGCCCACATCGAAGCCATGCGCGCCAAGGGCCGGCGCATCGTCCTGCCCGTGCCGGCAGATGAGCCCGCCACAAGCCACGGCAGCTTTGTCACGCCGGCGCTGATCGAACTCGCAAGCCTGGCCGAGTTGCAGCACGAAGTGTTCGGCCCGGTGCTGCATGTGCTTCGCTTCGAGCGCGACGGCCTGCCCGACCTGCTGGCGCAGATCAATGCCACCGGCTATGCACTGACGCTGGGCCTGCACACGCGCATCGACGAGACGATTGCGCAGGTCGTCGAGCAATCGCGTGCCGGCAACGTCTATGTGAATCGGAACATGGTCGGCGCCGTGGTCGGGGTCCAGCCCTTCGGGGGTGAAGGCCTGTCGGGCACCGGGCCCAAGGCCGGCGGGCCGCTGTACCTGCTGCGTCTGTTGTCGGAGCGCCCGAACGATGCGGCGCTCCGTTGCGTCGAAGGCATCGGGCCGGTGGCTGCCGAGGCGCTTCTGCGCGGCGTGCAGTTGGGTGGGCGTGGCGGCGCGGCCCAGGCGGCAGTCGCGGCTGTTCCGGCCGAGGCTGACGCAGCGTTGCAGGCCTTGCAAAGCTGGGCGGCACTGCAGCCTCGCGCCGACTTCGCCGCGCTGGCCCCGGTCTTCGCGCAAATGGCCGCAGAGTCACCCTGCAGTCCGGCACGGCTGCTGGCCGGGCCCACCGGAGAGGCGAATCTGTACGCCGTGTTGCCGCGCGAGCGTGTGCTGTGCCTGGCCACGGATGCGTGCGACCGGCTGCTGCAACTCGGCGCGGTGCTCGCGGTCGGCAGCCACGCCATCTGGCCGGCCGATGCGCAGGAACTCTATGCCGAGTTGCCGGACGAAGCCCGGCAGCGCATCGAGTTGACGCTCGACTGGAAGCACGACAGCGAGACCTTCGACGCCGTGTTGCACCACGGCGATGAAGCAGTGCTGCGCGAGCTGTGCGCTCAAGTCGCGCGGCGCCAGGGGCCGATCGCCAGCGTGGTGGGCCTGAGGCTAGGTGCGACCTCGATCCCGCTCGAACTCCTGGTGCGCGAGCGCAGCCTGAGCGTCAACACCGCCGCGGCAGGGGGCAATGCGAGCTTGATGACGATCGGCTAGGCCCTCGCCCGCAGCCGCCACCGAGCCGGGCCAGGAGCCTGTATACACTTGCGCAGCACGGACATTGCCATCGCCCGAACAATCCGGCAACAGCAAGCTGAAGGTTGAAAGACGGACCATGACCCCGCCTCCGGTGGCAAACCCCTTGGCCGTGGCCTGGGAAGACGCAGGCACGAGCCGCATCCCGTTTTCGGTATACACGGGTGAAGAACTGCACCGGCGCGAGCTCGAGCGCTTCTTCTATCGCAAGCACTGGTGTTACGTCGGCCTGGAAGCCGAGATCCCGAACCCGGGCGACTTCAAGCGCAGCGTGATCGGCGAGCGCTCCGTGATCCTGGTGCGCGACGCGTCAGGCCAGGTGAACGCGATCGAGAACGTCTGCGCGCACCGCGGCATGCAGTTCTGCCGCGAGCGGCATGGCAACCGCAAGGAGTTCGTCTGCCCGTATCACCAGTGGAGCTACAAGCTCAATGGCGATCTGCAAGGCGTGCCGTTTCGGCGTGGCGTGCGCCAGGGCGGCAAGGTCAACGGCGGCATGCCGGCCGACTTCGACAGCGCCGAACACGGCCTGACGAAGTTGAAGGTCGCTTGCCGCGGCGGCGTCGTGTTTGCATCGTTCGATCATGAGATCGAATCGTTCGAAGATTTCATGGGCCCGGCGATCACGCCGTATTTCGACCGCCTGTTCAACGGCCGCGCGCTGAAGATCCTGGGTTACAACCGCCAGCGCATTCCCGGCAACTGGAAGCTGATGCAAGAGAACATCAAGGACCCGTACCACCCGGGGCTTCTGCACACCTGGTTCGTCACCTTCGGCCTGTGGCGCGCCGACAATCAATCCGCACTGAAAATGGATGCCAGACACCGCCACGCCGCGATGATCTCGACGCGCGGCGCCTCGGGCAAAGCGGATCAGGTGACTGCGGTCGCGAGCTTCAAGGCCGACATGAAGCTGCACGATCCGCGTTTTCTCGACATCGTTGCCGAGCCCTGGTGGGGTGGGCCCACGGCCGTGATGACAACGCTGTTCCCGAGCGTGATCCTGCAGCAGCAGGTGAACAGCGTGTCGATGCGCCACATCCAGCCGGACGGCTTCGGCGCGTTCAACTTCGAATGGACGCACTTCGGCTTCGAAGACGACGACGCCGCGATGACAAAGCGCCGCCTGCGCCAGGCGAACCTGTTCGGTCCGGCGGGGTTCGTTTCCGCCGACGACGGCGAAGTGATCGAGTTCTCCCAGACCGGCTTTGCAGCCAAGCCGTTCCATCGCACGCTCGTGGAGCTTGGCGGGCGCGACGTGGGCAACGCCGATCACATGGTCACCGAGACGCTGATCCGCGGCATGTACCGTTACTGGCGCGAGGTGATGGAGGCATGAGTCTGCCGTTCGCTGACTACCTTGCGTTGACGCAGCTCTACGCGGACTATGCGCGGAGCTGCGACGCCGCCGACTGGGACGGCTGGTGCGAGTTCTTCACCGACGACTGCATCTACAAGCTGATTCCGCGCGAGAACCATGAGCGCGGCCTGCCGCTGGCGACGCTGTATTTCGAAAGCAAGGGCATGCTCAAGGACCGGGCCTACGCGATCCGCGAGACGCTGTTTCACGACCCGTACTACCAGCGCCATGTGATCGGCGTGCCGCGCATCTTGCGGGTACAGGGCGAGACCTTGCACTGCGAGGCGAACTACGCCGTGTTTCGCACCAAGCTGTCGCAAGTGACACAGGTGTTCAACGTCGGTCGCTATCTCGACACCGTGATACGAACCGCATCGGGGCTGAAGTTCGCGTCGAAACTCTGCATCTACGACAGCGAAATGATTCCGAACTCGATCATCTATCCGATTTGAAAGCCGCGCGATGAACGCCCAGTGGATCGATGCCGCCGCGCAAGACGATTTGTGGGACGACTCGGGCACGAGCGTCGTCTTGAACGGCCTTGAGATCGCGCTGTTTCGCGTCGGCGATGCAGCCTACGCCACCGACAACCTGTGCAGCCACGGCCAGGCGCGGCTGTGCGATGGTTTTGTCGAAGGCCACGAGATCGAGTGCCCGTTGCACCAGGGGCGCTTCGATTTGCGCACCGGCCAGGCCAGCGCCGAGCCGGCTGTCGAGGCGGTCAAGACTTACCCCGTGCGCATCGAGGGCGGACGGGTTTACGTCTGGCTCGAATAGGGCCACGTCCATCCAGCAGGAGAGAACGATGAGCGAGACCTGCGTCCTGGTCCACGGCGCATGGCATACCGGCGCTGAACTCGACCCCAGCGCGGAGCACATCCGAAAACTCGGCCTGCTGAGCCGCGCCGCGATGCGGCTCTACACTCGAAACCCACAACCTTGACGCAGGCCAGCCATGATCGGATACGTGACGCTCGGAACCAATGACTTGCCACGTGCAGCGGCTTTTTATGACGCCTTGCTTGCGGAGATCGGTGCGAAACGGCTGTGGGACTTCGGCCGTGGCATCGCCTGGGGCGTGGCCCAGGACAAACCGAGCCTGGCCATCATGAAGCCGTTCGACGCCAAGCCGGCGACGGTGGGCAATGGCGTGATGGTCGCAATTGTGGTGGACTCGCGCGACAAGGTGAATCGCCTGCACCGCAAGGCGCTCGAGCTGGGCGGCAAGGATGAGGGCGCGGCCGGCTCGCGCGGTGAAGGTTTCTATGCCGGCTATTTTCGCGACCTCGATGGCAACAAGTTGAACGTTTTCTGCCTCGGCTGACGCGTGGCCGACAGTGCGTCGCCTTGCAACCCTGCCACATCTGACTGGACCCGCAATGAACTCACCCAGCGCGATCGACCTGCGTTCCGACACCGTCACCCGGCCGACCCCGGAAATGCGCGCCGCAATGGCCGCAGCAGACGTGGGCGACGACCAGTACGGCGAAGACCCGACGACGAACCTGCTGCAGGCGCGAATTGCCGGGTTGCTGGGCAAGCCCGCCGCAATCTGGCTGCCATCGGGAACGATGGCGAACCAGGTGGCGCTGTGCGTGCTCACGCGCCCCGGCGACGAAGTTCTGGTCAGCCGCGAATGCCACGCCGGCTGGCACGAAAGCGGCGGCTCGGCGGCGAACGCGGGCGTGCAGTTGGTCGAGATCGGCGCTCGGGGCGTGTTCAGCACGGAAGAAGTGGAGGCGGCGATCAAGCCGCGCTCGCTGCCGGTGTTTCCGCCGACGACCTTGCTCGAGATCGAAAACACGCACAACCGCAGCGGCGGCATCGTCTTTCCGCAAGACGCCGTGAAGCGGATCTGCGCCCTCGCACGCGAGCGTGGCCTGGCAACCTTTCTCGACGGCGCGCGATTGTGGAACGCAAGCGTCGCGAGCGGGCTGTCGGAGGGTGAACTCGCCGCGCCGTTCGACATGGTGGCGGTGGCGTTCTCGAAAGGCCTGGGCGCGCCCGGCGGCTCGGCGCTCGCAGGATCGCACGAGTTGATCGCCGCCGCGACGCGCAAGCGCCGCATGTTTGGCGGTGCGATGCGCCAGAACGGCATTTTCGCGGCAGCGGCGCTGTACGGCCTCGAGCATCACCGTGCGCGGCTCGCCGAAGACCACCGCAATGCGAAGCACCTTGCCGAGATGCTGGCCGGTTGCCCCGCGGTGAAGCTCGACCGCAACAGCGTGCAGACGAACATCATCGTGTTCCATCTGGCGCCTGGCGCGGTTGACGCGGCGACGCTCGTCGCGCAGGCGAAGGCGCGCGGCGTCCTCGTCGGGGCGTTCGGGCCGCGCATCGTGCGCGCAGTGACGCATCTGGACGTGACTGCGGCCCAGGTCGAACAGGCCGGCGCGGTGCTGCGCGAATTGCTGCGTTAGCGGCTGGGCCGGCCGCCCGGATGCCGGCGCAGCGGCCGCTGGCGTAGGCGCAGACGGTTCAGGTCTTCGCCGACTTCTTGTCGGCCTTTTTCGCGGCTTCCAGGTTCTCTGCCTTCTTCGCCTGCTTCTCACTGCGGGTCGGCTTATGCACCGCCGCACCGGGCTTCGCCCCCTTGACTTGCTTCGCATCCTTAGGTGCCTTGGGCGCTTTTTCTGGCTTCGGCGCCTTCACTGGTTTGGGTTTGACCACTTTCACCGGCTTGGCGGCAACGGGCTTGGGCGCCTTCGCCGCCGCCTGGCGCTGCGCCCTGGCCAGCTTGAGCTTGGCGCGTTCCTCGTGCAAGGCCTGCTCGGCCGCCGACGGCGGCTGATCTGCGCCATGCGCATGCTCGCGGCTGACGATGGCCAGGTGCAGCCTCATGCCGTTGTTCTTGATCTGTCGGTTTAGGGTGGCGGTACGGATCGGCATCAGCGTGCTCCAGGTTGAACAGGCGTAAATGTATGCGCAAGACGCAAGGGCTGGCCAAAAGCGTCTTCCGGTTGACAAGTGACGACGCAGCGCGCAATGCGGCCGGACCCGGCAGACACCGATAGAAAGGGCGCGGCTTGCGCATGACCCCGGGCAATCGTGAGCGCGTGGCACGCTGGTACGAGGCGCACTGCGGCGGCGCCAGTGCTGCAGCCGGGGCGCTCGCCGGCCCCTCGGGCGGCATCCTCTAAGATAGAGCCACGCAAACTCGCGGTCTTTCTTGAAGGGCGTTCTCATGTTCAATCGGCCCATTGCCCTGCTCGGCGTCGCCGCGCTGCTGGCCCTGGCAGGCTGCGCCACCGAAAGCTCGCGCACGCTTGCTGTCGAGAAGGTGCAATCCGCTGCCACGCCCTACGCCGGCACGACGGTGCCCATCTCGGTGGGCAAGTTCGACAACCGTTCGAGCTTCATGCGGGGCGTCTTCTCCGACGGTGTCGACCGCCTGGGCAGCCAGGCCAAGACCACGCTGGTGGCCCACTTGCAGCAGTCGCAGCGCTTCAACGTGCTCGACCGCGAAAACATGGAAGAAACCAAGCTCGAGTCGCAGTTGCAAGGCCAGGCGCAGAAGCTGCGCGGCGCCTCGTATGTGGTGACGGGCGACATCTCGGAGTTCGGGCGCAAGGAAGTGGGCGACCAGCAGTTGTTCGGCATCCTGGGTCGCGGCAAGGTGCAAGTGGCCTATGCCAAGCTCACGCTCAACGTGGTTGACATCCGCACCTCCGAGGTCGTGTACTCGGCGCGCGGCGCGGGCGAATATGAGCTCTCCAACCGCGAGGTGCTTGGCTTCGGCGGCACATCGAGCTATGACGCGACGCTGAGCGGCAAAGTGCTCGACCTGGCGATGCGCGAGGCTGTCAACACCTTGGTGTCGGCCATGGACACCGGTCAATGGAACGCCGGCGGTACGCGGCCTTGATGCTGCTGCGGCTCGCGGCGTGGCGCCTGCCTGTCGCCGCGCTGGCAGCGCTGCTGGTGGGCTGCGCCCAGCCTTCAAGTGCACCGCTGTACCTTTGGGAGGATTTCCCGCGCCAGCAGTACGACACCCTGCTGCTCCCTGGCTTGAGCCCGGAGCAGCAGATCGGCGCGATCCAGGCGCACATCGAGAAAGCGCGCGGCCTGGGTGCATCGCTGCCACCGGGACTGCGCGCTCATCTGGGCATGCTTTATCTCGGCATGGGCAACGCCGACGAGGCGCGCCAACTGTGGCACGCCGAAAAGCTCGCCTTCCCTGAATCGACGCGGTACATGGATCAGCTGCTCAAGCGCCTGGGCGAGCCGGCGAAGAAGGCAGCCTCGACGTGATACGCTTTCTCATCAAGGCCGCGAGCGTGGCCTTGGCCGTCGCCTTGGCCGTCGCGTTGTCCGGCTGTGCCACGCCACCAACCGCGTTCGACTACAGCGCCTTCATCCAGGCCAAGCCGGCGTCGCTGCTGGTGCTGCCGCCGCTCAACGATTCGCCCGACGTCAAAGCCCCTTTCAGCGTGTGGGCGCAGGCCACTCGCCCATTGGCCGAGGCCGGCTACTACGTGCTGCCCGTCACGCTGGTGGCGGAGACCTTCCGCCAAAACGGCCTGGATGTCGCTGCCGACATTCATGACTTGCCAACGCCGAAGCTGCGCGACTTCTTCGGCGCCGACGCGGCGGTCTACCTGCGCATCAAGGAATACGGCACCCGATTTGTTGTTTTCAACAGCGACACGCGGGTTGAAGTCGAAGCGCGCATCGTCGACCTGCGCAGCGGCCAGCTGCTGTGGCAAGGCAAGGCCGTGGCGTCGTCTTCAGAGCAACAGCAGCAAAGCCAGGGCGGGCTGGTGGGCGCACTGTTGGCCGCGGTCGTCACACAGATCATCAACACCAGCACCGACGCTGCCTACAAGTACGCCGACGTCGCCAACCAGCGCCTGCTCGGCGCGCCGCGACCCAACGGCGTCTTGCCCGGGCCGCGCTCGCCGCTGTTCGGCAAGCCGCCGAATACGGCCGCACGTTAGCCAGCGCTGATATTGCAACGCGGGCGCAGTCGATGAAGGGCGCCGCGCAGGCGCTGCACAAGCCGGCATCCCCTCTTGCGTCGCTCAGCGAGGCGCGCCGCCGGGCGGGAACGTGACGACCAGGCGGATCGGCTTGTTGGGAAAGCCTTGCGCCCACACCGGCGTGGCCAGGCTCGCAGCCAGGCTCAGCATGGCGCCGAGCAGGAGTTTTTCGAGGGTCATGCTGTCTCCCGAAGTCTTCAAGGCAAATAATCGGCGCCATGGGAGCTGCGCAGCAAATCGATGGCGTCGATGTCTACGTTGAAGGCAGCGGCCTCCAGGCGATCGTCATGGTTCATGGCTGGCCCGACACGTACCGGCTGTGGGACGAGCAGGTCGAACACCTGAAGCCGAATTACCGCTGCGTGCGCTTCACGCTGCCGGGATTCGACAGCGCGATGCCAGCGCGTGCCCATTCGCTCGCGGCCCTGGTGGCCACGCTCAAGCGCATCGTCGAACAGACCTGCGCCGGTGAGCCGGTCACGCTGCTGCTGCACGACTGGGGTTGCATCTTCGGCTACGAGTTCGCGTTGCGCCATCCGGCGCTGGTGCGGCGCATCATCGGTGTCGACGTCGGCGATGCAGGTTCACCCGCTCACCGCAGCGCAATGACGCCTCGAGCGCGCGCGATGGTGTTTGCCTACCAGGCCTGGCTTGCGATCGCGTGGCGCATCGGCGGCGCTGTCGGCGACCGCATGGCGCGCGCCATGGCTCGCTGGCTGCGTTGCCCATCCGATGCGCAGTTCATCAGCGCGAATATGGGCTACCCCTACTACATCCAGTGGACAGGCGCTTACGGCGGCTACCCGCGCCAGCGGGTGTTCGAGCCAGCTTGTCCGATGCTCTACATCCACGGCCGCAGAAAGCCCTTCCAGTTCCAGTCCGCGCCATGGCTCGAAGCGCTGCGCAAGCGCCCCGGCAGCGAGGTGCTTGAATTCAACACCGGGCATTGGGTGATGAAGAGCCGGCCGCGCGAGTTCAACGAAGCGGTGGCGGCGTGGTTGGCTTCGAGCCGCTGAGCGCACGCGCCGCGGCGCACGCGTTGAGTCAGCGCCGCGCCTGCGCGCCTCAGCGGCTCTTCGTGCGCGGCGTCACCGCAGCTCGCTTCGCCCCGGCGGCGCGCGGCGGCAGGCCGGTGTGCTGGGTCAGGATCCGGCCTTTCACGGGACGTTGCTCGCCGCCGGACGCGCGCGCCGCAGTCGGCGTCGAGTTCTTGCGCCGCGCGCTTTCATAACTCCCGTTCGTCACCGGCTGGAAGGTTGGAATCAGGTGCAGCTTGCCGTTGCCGATGAGGTCGGCGCGGCCCATCTTCTTCAGCGCCTCGCGCAGCAGCGGCCAGTTGTTCGGATCGTGCCAACGCAAGAACGCCTTGTGCAGGCGGCGCCGGTTGGTGCCGCGCACGACGTCGACGCGCTCGGTGCGCAGCGGGTCGCGGCTGATGCCCTTCAGCGGGTTCAGGTTCGTGTGGTACATCGCGGTGGCGGTCGCCATCGGGCTCGGATAAAAGGTCTGCACCTGGTCCGCCTTGAAACCGTTCTTCTTCAGCCAAAGCGCCAGGTTCATCATGTCTTCGTCGCTCGTTCCTGGGTGCGCGGCGATGAAGTAGGGAATCAGGTACTGCTTCTTGCCGGCTTCCAGGCTGAACTGCTCGAACATCTTCTTGAAGCGCTCATAACTGCCGATGCCGGGCTTCATCATCTTGCCGAGCGGCCCGCCCTCGGTGTGCTCGGGCGCGATCTTCAGGTAGCCGCCGACGTGGTGCGTGACGAGTTCCTTCACGTATTCGGGCGACTGCAGCGCAAGGTCGTAGCGCAGGCCCGAGCCGATCAGAATCTTCTTCACGCCGCGCAGCGCGCGCGCGCGCCGGTAGAGCTTGATGAGCGGTGTGTGGTCCGTGTTCAGGTTCGGGCAGATGCCGGGGTAGACGCAGCTCGGCTTGCGGCACGCGGCCTCGATGGCGGTGCTCTTGCACGCGATGCGGTACATGTTCGCGGTCGGCCCACCCAGATCGCTGATGACGCCGGTAAAGCCCTTCACGCCGTCGCGAATCTCTTCGATTTCGCGGATCACCGAGTCTTCGCTTCGGCTCTGGATGATGCGGCCTTCGTGCTCCGTGATCGAACAGAAGGTGCATCCACCGAAGCAGCCGCGCATGATGTTGACCGAGAACCGGATCATTTCCCAGGCCGGGATCTTGGTCGGCCCGTCATGCCCGCCGTTGTCATCGGCGTAGCTCGGGTGTGGGCTGCGCGCATACGGCAGATCGAACACATGGTCCATCTCGGCGGTGCTCAGCGGTATCGGCGGCGGGTTGATCCAGACCTCGCGCGCCGTCGCCCCGCTGCCATGGCGCTGCACGAGCGCGCGCGCGTTGCCGGGGTTCGTCTCCAGGTGCAGCACCCGGTTCGCGTGGGCATAAAGCACAGCGTCGGATTTCACCTGCTCGTAAGACGGCAGGCGGATTACGGTGCGCTCGCGTGGCGGCAGCGTCAGCTTGCCGGTTTTTCGGCTCTGCGGCATCGCGACCACGGCCAGGCCGCGCGCCAGTGAGGTTGGCCCATCGGCCGCGGTCCCGGCGCGAATGGTGCCCGGTTCACCCGCCGGCGCAAGCCCGGGTCTGAACGAGGTCGGGATCGCCTCTTCGCCAAGCGCACCCGATCCCGGTGCAGCGCGGGACAGCAGTTGCTCGCCGGCGGCTTGCTCCTTCGCGCAGCTCGTCCCCTGCGCTGCCGCCTGTTCGGCGCTGCTCTGGTAGGGGTTGACATGTTCGTCGATGCGCCCCGGCAGATCGACTTCGCTCGAGTCGAGTTCGAACCAGTCGTGCGCACTCGTATCGTCGCGCCGCCGCACGAACACGGTGCCGCGCACGTCGGCAATCGCCTGCACCGGCTCGCGCCGCGCGAGGCGGTGCGCGATCTCGACCACGGCACGTTCGGCGTTGCCGTAGAGCAGCAGGTCGGCCTTGCTGTCGACCAGGATCGAGCGCCGCACCTTGTCCTGCCAGTAGTCGTAGTGCGCGATGCGGCGCAGGCTCGCCTCGATGCCGCCGAGCACGATGGGCACATCGCCCCAGGCCTGCTTGCAGCGCTGCGCATAGACGAGCGAACAGCGGTCCGGCCGCGCCCCGCCCTGGCCGCCAGGCGTGTACGCGTCGTCGCTGCGTATCCTGCGGTCCGCGGTATAGCGGTTGATCATCGAATCCATGTTGCCGGCGGTGACACCGAAGAACAGGTTGGGCTTTCCCAAGCGCCGGAAGGCATCAACCGAGCTCGAATCAGGCTGCGCGATGATGCCGACCCGAAAGCCCTGGGCCTCCAGCGTGCGCCCGATCACCGCCATGCCGAAGCTCGGGTGGTCGACATAGGCATCGCCGGTGACGATGACCACGTCGCACGAATCCCAGCCGAGCTCGTCCATCTCGGCGCGGCTCATCGGCAGGAACGGCGCCGCTCCGAAGCGCTTCGCCCAGAACGGCTTGTAGGCGGTGAGCGCGCGAACCGGGGGCGGGGCGATGGCGGTGAGGGTGGACAAGGTCGATACCAGGCGGGTAACCCGGGATTGTGATTGGAGTGGAGTTAGAGTGCTTGTCCAATGCCATTCGCGCATCCGTGCCAGCCACCCCTTTCCCGCCACGAAATGCTTTTCGACCCCGCTGTTCAATTGACAGGCGCCGCCACCGACCCGGCCTGGGTCATCGCGTTCTGTGAGGGCAAGCTGTTGCTGCCCGAAGGCGATGCCATCGCCTTGCTGCCGCTTGCGCCGAGCCTGCATGCAAGCCCGCAAGCGCGCCACTACCTGGGCCGGCTTGACGGGCTCGACTGCTGGGCGCTGCTTGTCGCGGCGCCGCCGCCCGGCTGGCGCGCGCTGCCGCTGCGCACCGCGATGATGAAGCTGGCCGAGCCGCTGCGAGCTGTGGCCGGGCGCGCGGCGCAAATCATCGAATGGGACCGCACGCACCGGTTCTGCGGCGCCTGCGGCACGCCGACCGAGCTGCACGCGAGCGACAGGGCGCGCACCTGCCCGGCGTGCAAACATGTGGCTTACCCGCGCGTGACGCCGGCGATGATGGTGCTGGTGTGGCGCGACCGCGAATTGCTGCTGGCACGCTCACCGCACTACGCGCCGGGAATGTTCAGCGCGCTCGCCGGCTTTGTCGAAGCCGGCGAGTCGCTCGAAGATTGCGTGCACCGCGAGGTGGCCGAAGAGGTCGCGGTCAAGGTTACCGACCTGCATTACTTCGGCAGCCAGAGTTGGCCGTTCCCGAGCAGCCTGATGGTGGCGTACACGGCACGCTGGGTCAGCGGCGAGATCGTGCCGCAAGCGAGCGAGATTGAAGCCGCGGGCTGGTTCGACATCGACGCCCTGCCCGGCATTCCGCCGGCGCGCTTCAGCATCTCGGGCTATCTGATTCGCGAAACGGTGCAGAAGCTGCGCGACAGCGCGCTCTGAAGGAACGCCATGGCCGGCGCGATCAGGATCATCTCATCGATGGCAACGCGCCAGGTGCTGGCCGACCTCGTGGCCGCGTACCGGCGCGGCTCGGAACAGGAAGTGAGCGTCGAATCGGTCGGCGGCGTCGATGCCGCGAAGCGGGTGCGCAGCGGCGAGGCGTTCGATGCGGTGGTGCTCGCGGCGAGTACGATCGACGAGTTGATCCGGGCCGGGCGCATCGTCGCCGGGAGCCGCGTCGACCTCGTCAAGTCGGGGGTGGCGATCGCAGTGCGCGCCGGCGCGCCGCAGCCTGACGTGGCCTCGGAACAAGCCGTGAAGGCCGCGGTGCTCGCGGCGCGAAGCTTGAGTTACTCCACCGGGCCGAGCGGCGTGCACCTGGCCGGGCTGTTCGCGCACTGGGGCATCGCGCAAGCCATCAAGGACCGGATAGTGCAAGCGCCGCCCGGTGTCGCGGTCGGCTCGCTGGTTGCCAGCGGCCAGGCCGAACTTGGATTTCAGCAGTTGAGCGAATTGATGAATCTGAGCGGCATCACCGTGCTCGGCCCGTTGCCGAGCGAAATTCAGATCGTCACCACGTTTTGTGCCGGTCTGTCAGCCACATCTTCCCAGCCCGACGCCGTGCGTGCACTGCTCGCGTTCATGGCTTCGCCCGCGGCCGACGCGGCCAAGCGCAGCAACGGCATGGAGCCGGGGTGACCGCAGCGAACTGATGCAAGACACGTCGAATCGCAGTGTGAAGGCGACCCGCGGTTACGCGCCGGCGACCCGCCCGTAAGCGCCGGCGCGCCTACTGCAGCTCGATCCCCGCCTTCTTCACGAGCTTGGCATATTTCGCCATTTCGCTGCGGAAAAACTGGCCCGCGTGCTCGGTGCTTGAAATGTTGATCGCGTTGCCTTGTTTGGCCATCGCTTCGCGCACTTCGGGCGTGGCGAATGCGGTGCTCAATGCGTCGTGCAGGCGCTTCACGTCGGCCGGCGTCAATCCCTTGGGGCCGATGAAGCCGAACCAGCCCTCCACCAGATAGCCCGGCATGCCCTGCTCGACCAGCGTCGGGATCTCGGGCGCGGCGCCAACCCGCTGCGCGGCACCGACGCCGATCGCGCGCAAGGCGCCGCTCTTGATGTGCTGCTGCACCGAGGGCAGTGCGGCGGTGGCCATGTCAACCTGGCCGCCGATCAGGTCAGTCAGCATCGGGCCGACACCTTTGTAGGGAATGTGCTTGGCGCTGGCGCCGGCTTCGTCGACAAACATTTCGGCGGCCAGGTGCAGGATCGTGCCGTTGCCCGATGAGCCGTAGTTGAGTTCGCCCGGCCTCGCCTTGAGCAGTGCCACCAGTTCCTTCGCATTGTTCGCCGGCAGCTTGGGATTGACGAGCACGATGATCGGCGTGGTACCGACGATGGCGATCGGCGTGATGTCGTTGATCGGGTCGAACGGCAGCGACTTGTAGACGCTCGGATAGATGACGTGGTTGTTCGAGACGAAGCTGAGCGTGAAACCGTCGGGCGCAGCCTTCACCAGAGCCGAAGTGCCGACGATGCCACCCGCGCCGGGCTGGTTTTCCACGATCACAGGGTGCCCGAGCGCCTTGCTCAGCGCCGCCTGCGCCGCGCGCGTGATCGTGTCCACGCCCGAGGCTGTGGCCACGGGCAGGATGATCTTGACGGGGCGCTCGGACTGGGCCTGCACTGTGCCGAGCAGAGCGCTCAGCGGCAACGCCGCGATGCCGGACAAGACCAACCGCCTTGGGAAGCGTGGCGTTGGGTGCGTCATGGTGAGGCCCTTTCGTTGAATGGATATTGGATGGGCCAGGGCGTGGCGTCACGCCACCGCGGCTTGCGCCCGCAGCGTCGCGATCTGCTGCTTCGAATAACCGAGCGCCGCAAGCAGCGAATCGGTGTGCTCGCCACGCATGGGCGGATCGAGCCGCACGCCCAGGCGCTGGCCGTCGAGCGTGATCGGGAGCAGCGTTGTCTTCACGCTTTGGCCGGCCTTCGCGCCGTCGGGCAGGCGCATATCGGCCAGGCCGCCGGTGGCGAGCAGGTGCGGGTCTTGGTACAGGTCCTGCGGCTTGCCGATCGGCGCGAACGGCAAGCCCGCGTCTTCCATGAGCCGGGTGAGTTCGGCCGCATTGCGATTCGCCAAACGCTCGCGCAAGGCCTTCAGCAAACGTTCGCGCTGCTCGACGCGCTGGTTGTTCGTGGCCAGCGTGGGGTCGGATTTCAGATCGGCGAAGCCGAGCACGTCGCAGAATGTGACCCACTGCGAATCGCTCACCGCGCACAGGAATATCTGCTCGCCGCCTTGGACTGTGAACACGTCGTACACGGCCCAGGGGCTGACGCGCGCCGGCATCGGGTCCGCGGGCTTGCCCGTCATCGCGAATTGCAGCATGTGCTGGCCGACGAGGAACACGTTGTTCTCGAACAGCGCCGACTGCACCTCCATGCCCTTGCCCGTGATGCCGCGCTGCACCAGCGCGCCCAGGGCGCCGATCGCGCCGAACAGGCCGCCCATGATGTCATTCACGCTGCTGCCGGCGCGCAGCGGGTCGCCGGGGCGGCCCGTCATGTAGGCCAGGCCGCCCATCATCTGCACCACTTCGTCGAGCGCCGTGCGGTGCTCGTAGGGGCCGGGCAGAAAGCCCTTGTGCGCGACGTAGATCAGGCGCGGGTTGCGCTCGGCCAGTGCCGCGTAGTCGAGCCCGTACTTTGCCATCGTGCCGGGTTTGAAGTTCTCGGCGACGATGTCGGCACTCGCGGCGAGTTTGCGCGCGACCGCCGCGCCTTCGGGTTTTTGCAGATCGATCGCGATGCTTTTCTTGTTGCGGTTGAACATCGGGAAGAAACCGGTACCCGCGCCAAGCAGGAAACGCGTGCGGTCGCCGTCGATCGGCTCGACCTTGATGACCTCGGCCCCCATGTCGGCCAGCACCATGCCGCAGGTCGGGCCCATCACCATGTGCGTGAATTCGACGACCCGCAGCCCGGCCAAAGGCTGGGGTGCGGATTCCCTGGACGGCAGCCCGGCCAGAGGCTGGGGTGCGGATTCCCGGGACGGCAGCCCGGCCAAAGGCTGGGGTGCGGATCCCTGGGACGGCAGCCCGGGCAAAGCCTGGGGTGCGGATTCCCTGGACGGCAGCCCGGCCAAAGGCTGCGGTGCGGGATGCGCCTGGCCCGGCGCGCTGTGTGACATCAAGCGACAGCCAGCATCGTCTTGGGCAAGCCGGCGCGCCAGATCGTGCCGTGCAGCGCCTCGCCATCGAGCCAATGCGCGACCTTGGCGCGCAAGCCGATCAAGGCATCGAAGTCCACCCCGGTGGCAACGCCCATGCTCGCGAACAGATATGCAACATCCTCCGAACTGACGTTGCCGCTCGCACCCGGCGCATGCGGGCAGCCGCCGATGCCGGCGAGGCAGGCGTCGAAGCGGCGCACGCCGGCCTGCCAGGCGGCGTAGACGTTCGCCAGACCCAGACCCCTTGTGTCATGGAAGTGGCCGCAGGCGAGGCGCGCACCGGCGACGCTGAAACATTGCTCGAACAGGCGGCTCACCATCAGCGGGTCGGCGTAGCCCACCGTGTCGGCCAGGCCAACCTGGTCGACGCCCACGTCGAGTACCGCGCGCAGCAGGCGCAGCACTTCCGAAACCTCGACCCGGCCCTGAATCGTGCAGCCGAACGCGGTGCTCATTCCGACCTCGATTCGGCACGCCGAACCCGCCGCGTCGCGCCGGTCGCGGATTCGAGCGATCTCCTGCACCACGTCGTCAGGCGCCTTGCGCAGGTTCGCCAGGCTGTGCGCGTGGCTCGCCGACAGCGGCACGAGCAAGGCATGCGCGCCGGATTCCAGCGCGCGCTCGGCGCCTTTCAGGTTCGGCACCAGCACCGAGACCGTCAGCCCGGGCAAGGTCTTGGCATAGGCCACGAGCTCGGCGGTGTCGGCGAGTTGCGGCAGCGTTCGCGCCGGAACGAAGGAGCCGACTTCGATTTCGCGCTGGCCTGCGGCGTAGGCGTCATGTATCCACTCGAGCTTTCGCTCGGTGGGCAGGATGCGCGCGATGCTTTGCAGCCCGTCGCGCAGGCCGACTTCGCGGATCGTGACTGAATCAGTGTTCTGGTTCATGGCATCACTGTATACCGGCTTGAAGCGTCAATAGTGCAGAGCTGCTGCCGCGCACGGCTGCGTGCCGGCGCTGCGCCGGCACCCGCGCGTGGCACGATGTGTACCATGAAGTTTCTCGCGAAGCTGTTGTTCGGCGCGCTGCTCGGGCTGCTGCTCGCGGCCGTGCTCGTGCTCTGGCTGGCCTTCGATGAAGCACCGCTGCTCCTGCCGGGCAAGCAGGTCAACGTTGCCGACGTCGAGCGCGCAATGGATCTGCTCGAACTTCACGACCCGCGCAAGAACAAGGACAAGGCGGCGCGCCAGCTCGCGCTCACGCAGGCCGATCTGGACGCACTGCTGAATCAGGCGTCACAGACGTTCGGCATCGCTTCGGCCCGGCTCGTGTTGCGCAACGGCGGCGCCGCACTCCAGGCCAGCGTGCGTTTCGAGCGCAGCCCGTTTCGGCCATGGCTGAACATCGACGCTCAATTGCGTGAAACTCCCGGCCTGCCGCGTTTCGCGAGCCTGCGCATCGGCCAGCTTGTGGTACCGGGCTGGCTCGCCAATCTTGCACTCAAACAAGGCGTCGCCCGGGTCCTGGCAGGCCAGCCCGGGCGGCTCGCGACCCAGGTCGTGCAACGCGTGCGATTCACGCCGGGCCAGCTTCAGTTGGCCTACCAGTGGCGCGAAGGGACCGGATCCGAGCTGCGCGCAATGCTCGTGTCGCCGGCCGACGCGCAGCGCCTGCGCGCCTATGACGAACGGCTCGCGGCCGAGGTCGCCAAGACCCCGACGGCGCAGAGTGTCTCGCTCGCCAAACTGCTGCCGCCCATGTTCGGCCTGGCGCGCGAGCGCTCTGCGTCAGGGGATCCGGCCGGCGAGAACCGCGCCGCACTCGTCGCCTTGACGTTCTACGTGAACGGCCTGAGCCTCGCCGCGCTCACGCCGGCGGCAGGCGAATGGCCAATGCCCGCACCGCGCAGCGTCACGCTCGCGGGCCGTGACGACTTCCCCAAGCACTTCCTGATCTCGGCCACACTCGCCGCGCAAGGCGGCGGCGCGCTGGCCGATGCGGTGGGGGTGTTCAAGGAGGTCGACGATGCACGCCATGGCAGCGGCTTCAGCTTCAACGACATCGCCGCCGACCGCGCCGGCACCCGCTTCGGCGAATTGGCGGTGGGCTCGGCCGCGAGGCTGCAGGCCGCCGTCGCAGCCGGCATGGCCGAGCCTGACTTCATGCCCGACGTGCGCGACCTTCCTGAATTCATGCCCGAAGCAGACTTCATGCGCCGCTACGGCGGCATCGGCGCACCGGCTTATGGGAGGATGATGAGTGAGATCGAAGCGCGCATCGCGGCGCGGCCGTTGTATCGATGAGCTTGCGGCCAATCACGGCCCTGCGCCGCGCGCGGCTCGCGAGCGGCCCAACGTTGGAATTGAGCTGCTCGCGGAGGCAGGTGACTTTGGCATGGTGGCACGCAATGAGCGAAGCGAATGCCACCAGGACAAAGCCGCCTGCCGTAGCCAGTCAGCTCGAATTACGGGTTAGCGTCGTAATCGGCCCGCGGCCGCAAATCGCGCCTCAGAAACACTGCGTGCCTTCGTTGTGGCAAGGTGGAGTGCGGTGCCGCGGAAGACCGATGTGGCAATGGTGCGCAGTGGATCGGCTTTGCGATTCGCAGCCCCCGGGCCGCTATCCCGTTATGTGCAGCACATGCAAAAGGCGCTCACGCAGATGAATATCCAGCTCGCCAACGTCATCGCCGACGTGGTGGGCGAGACGGGCCAGAAGATCCTGCGCGCCATCGTGGCCGGAGAACGCGACGGGCTGGCGCTGGGCGCGATGAAGAACGTGCGCATCCACGCCAGCGTCGACGAAATCGCCAAGAGCCTGCTGGGCAATTGGCGGGGCGAACACATGTTTGCGCTCAAGCAGGCGCTGGCTGCGTTCGACTTCGTAGGCACGCAGCTGTGCGAGTGCGACCAGGAGATCGAAGCGCACTTGCAGCGTCTGCAGCTTCATGACGGCGATCCGGCCAAAGGCAAGAAGCGCGGTCGATCTGTGCACGCAAGTGTTCAACATGTGCGGCGTGGACCTGACGCGCATCGACGGTATCGACGTGACCACTGCGCTGGCCGTCATCAGCGAGACCGGAGCGGAGATGTCACGCTTCCCCACCGCCGGGCACTTCGCGAGCTGGCTGGGCTTGTGTGCGGGCACCAAGATCACCGGCGGCAAAGTGATGAGCAGCAAGACCAGGCGCTGTGCCAACCGCGCCGCCCAGGCCCTGCGACTGGCTACCGCCGCGGCCCACAAGCTTGCGCGGCTGATCTACACGATGCTCACCAAGGGCGAGGAATACCTCGACCAAGGCCAGGCCTGCTACGACGAGCGATACCGCGAACGGGTCGTGCGCCAGTTGACCCTGCGCGCCAGCAAACTGGGCATGCGACTCGTTGCCGCCGAACAGCCGGCCTGAAAAACAAATTCAAAATCAGACACTTGAGGGGTGTTTCTTAGGAGAGACATCACCCATGCGACCGCGCCAATAGCCAGGCCTGCGGCTGTCTGGGGCGATGGCAACAATGAAGATCTCGTTGCCGAGAGTCAGGTAGACGATCGAGAAGTGAAACTTCTTCGGGATGACACGGCGTGTGCCATACAGAAACGGGGAACCCAGATCTGGGAACTCTGCCGCTTGCTCGACGGCAGCCTTGACTGCCTTGTCGAACCGCTCGCCAAGGCTGCGCCTGACGTCGGTGTAGAAGCCAACCTCGTGCACCAACTCCGCGCGAGCTTCCGCGTGGAAGCGAACGGAGTTCACCTGTAGATTCGAGCAGTCTCGGCGAAGACCTCGTCAGCGGGGATCAGCTTTGCCTTCCCGCTCTTGATCTCTTCGACTCTGCGCGCGATCTCCTTCTCCCAGGCTGCTTCTGCGCCAGGATCGACCGGCTCTTCGAGAGAGGCAAGCAATTCGTCGGCGAGGCGCGCTCGGTCTTTCGGGCTGAGCGAGCGCGCGCGCTGAGAGAGCTCTTCGACCAGAGTTGGCATCGCGACCTCCTACAACTGCGAGGGCGCTAGTTTACCTTGGACGTGCGCCAAGAGGACCGCGAGCGGGTTGTTGTGATCTCTAACACTCACTCGCGGACCCGCCCCCGACGGCCCTCGACAACGCTGACGCTGCGGAGCGGGTTCGGCGGCCTCTGAAGCGGCTCGGGAACGGCTCGGGGGCGGCTCGCGAGCGGCGCACCACCTACACTGCGACGCCCTGTCGAGCTCGCCGGCATTCCGGCACGCTGCTGCCCTCCCAATTCCCACTGCGCATGACCTGGAGCGCCCGGCTCAAGCTTGACTACACGCGCAGCGACGAACGTTGTGTCGTGTTTGACCGCCACGAAGGTCCGCTGCGCGTGCTGGCCAGCCTCTACCCCGAATCGGCGCAGGTCTGCCACAACGTTCTGGTGCATCCTCCGGGTGGTCTGGTTGGCGGCGACGCACTGCACATTGAAGTGAACCTTGCCGCGCGCTGCCATGCCTTGCTCACGACGCCGGGCGCAACGCGCTTTTACCGCAGCCAGGGCAAGCCGGCCTCGCAGACGTTGACGGCGCACGCTGCCGGCGGCGCAAGGTTGGAGTGGCTGCCGCAAGAAACGCTGTGCCGGCGTGGCGCGATCGCCGAGAACCGGATGAGCTTCGAACTCGAGCCGGGTGCCGAGATGATCGGCTGGGACATCCTGGCCCTGGGCCTGCCGGCAAGCGGCGAAGACTTCGACCACGGCCGCATGACGCAGACGCTGGCCCTGAACCGCTTCTGGCTCGAGCACGGCGTGATCGACGGTGCCGACCGCCGCCTGCTCGATTCGCCGCTTGGCTTTGGCGGCCAGCGCGTGCTCGGAGTGCTGTGGTGCGGTGCCGGCGCGGCGCTGGATTCGAGCCGGCGCGAGGCCCTGCTCGATGCGGCACGCCAGGCAAGCGCAGCGCATTCCTTGCACGCCACGACGGGTTGCACATCGCCGCATGAACAGGTCGTGTTGCTGCGTTCGTTGGCGCCGCGTGTGGAGCCCTTGATGCAATTGTTCAGCGCCGTGTGGGCCTTGTGGCGCCCACTCGCTTGGGGCTTGCCGGCCTGCACCCCGCGCGTCTGGCGCACCTGATCGCACCGGCTGCGAAATGCAGACGAGGCGCAACGGTGCGGCACACTCACAACTCGGCGATGTAGTGCTGCGTCGTCACCGCTTCGCCGGGAACCAGATGCTCGCGCACTTGCGCTTCGAGTTCCTGGTCGGCCAGCGTCGCGCGTGATCGCTGGTGCAGGTAGTCTGCCCATGAGGTGACGATGAAGCGCTCGCAATAGCGCGAAGGGTCGCCCAGATCGCGGTAGACGCGCCACAGCGTCGCACCGTCGCGCCGGCGCGGCGCCCGCAGGTGGCTCACGGCTTCGAGAAATGCTTCGGTCTGGTCGGCGCGGATGCGGTAACTGATTTCCACCGACACCGGGCCGGCCTCGGGGTCGGGTTCGTCGGCCACCGAAAGTTCCTCGAACATCGAGGCCACCTGCGTCACCTCCATCTTGTCGCCCATGCGCAGCGGAAACGGCCGCGCCAGCAGCAGCCCGGCGGCCATGCACGCCGCGGCGACGCACAGCGTCGCGGGCAAAT
>Ga0315290_10000360_pt1 | contig 29099 bp, 28 predicted proteins | sample YL17G12_0_MG_FD_203627 | JGI IMG/M metagenome (GOLD analysis project Ga0315290, IMG submission 203627) | Sediment microbial communities from Yellowstone Lake, YNP, Wyoming, USA - YL17G12_0 | ecosystem: Environmental > Aquatic > Freshwater > Lake > Sediment | place: USA: Wyoming | collected... | reverse complement strand
ACCAAGTTGCGTGTTATATTTGTTTCAGGATATTTTAATTCAAGTCCGCCTGTAAGCTGTTAGGTCGCCAAATGGCAGCTAGACACCCAGTTGGGCTGCTCGTGCAGGGATGAAGGCTGGCGACTGTACCAACGCATAAAGATGATCAAATGACCGAATTCAGCGATTCGCGGCTTTGGGCATTAAGAGAAGGCCACTCGTTTACCTGGGCAATCTCAGATGGTGGCGACCTTGCATCTATGCGTGCTGCTATTAAACATGGACAGACGCTCACGATGTCGCCTGTAACAGATCCGCGCGAGCTCCAAATCAGAGACATCGTTCTTGTGAAGTGGCATAAGGGCCATATGATGCATTTGATACAGGAGATTCGGGGCAATCAATTCCTCATTGCCAACAGCGCCGGCAAGATCAATGGGTGGGTGAGCGGAAACGATATTATTGGCCGAGTAACTAAGATCATTGACCCTGAGCTGCGTCCAGGTGTCCTGTGATGCTGGCACACTTGGATGCAGCATATTGCAAATTGATAGATAATAAACAACCAAAGATGAAGCGCGGCGTTTGTTATTGGTCATTTATGATATGCGTTGGTATGCCGATAGAATTGGCACAGAACGTTGCGACCAACAACCTCGACAAAACAAGTGGGGGTTTGAGCAGAACTTAGGCATCTGACCAAGTCGGCTAAGAATGCAAGTGTTTCTACAACGACCAAGCCGATTAGTTACTTCATTGATTGCAGCTAAGAATGTGTTGGCTTAGCCGCCGAGATATTCGCGGCGTTTGAGTACACTGACCCTGAATGGTAAAACTAAGACGTGCCACCCAACACCCCGCTCCAGCTTGCCATATTATTGGGAGAAGAAAAAACCGCATGTGTATATCTTCAATTCATTCAGCAATCATATTGAGTTGGTGGGAAACACTCGTGCTCATGGTATGTGCAGTTTAGATTGCTTTTATAATCATCGCTAGAGTATCAAGGGTTCCATGAAAACATCTTTGATCCATTCGGCAATCGTATTAAGTTGGTGATTTATGCACAGGAATACAAAGAAAGGTTATTTATTTGTGACCATCAAGAAATTGCGATTTAGGCGCATTCTTATTCTTGCCGGGATAATTTCATTGCTGGTGATTTATCCGATTCTTTATGCGCAGGTGTTGAGTTCCCCCAAAGACAGAACAGGCGCTGATTTTATCAGTTTTTATACTGCCGGATGGATTGCTCAGAGATATGGGGTTCAAGAGGTCTATGATATCGACCTGCAGCGAAAGGAACAACAGGCTGTCGTCGGGTTTGCCCTTGCGGAAAACCAGGTGCTTATTTACAACCACATGCCCTATCTCATCCCTGTTTTGAAATGGATAACGTCCGACAATTATGTTAACTCTTTTATCCGTTGGTCATTGTTCTCTTTGTTCATTTACGTTGCAGCCATTGTTTTGTTATTGGGCATAGTCAACGAGAAATCACCTCTTTATAAAAAAGGGAGTTTGTTGTTCATTAGTTCAATATCGTTTTTCCCTTTGTTTATCAGCATTGCTAATGGGCAGGATACTCCGATCCTGTTCCTTGGATTGGCGTTATGGGTATGGGGGTTCTCCAAGGAAAAGGATGGGATTGCGGGGATCGGGCTTGCGCTTGCCACCATCCGCCCTCATGTTGCTCTCGTGCTCGCACTGCCTTTGATTTTCAAGAGAAGGAAGATCTGGTGGTGGTTCCTGGCATCAACCGCTGCTTTGGGAGTATTTAGTTTTTTTCTGATAGGGTTAAAAGGGATGAATTCCTTTGTAAATATATTATTGATGTCTGCCGGTGGAAACTGGTTTGGAATGAATCAGGAAAAGATGGTCAACGTACTGGGTCTTATGCTGCGGATATTCCCCATGTTATCCTTGAAAACAATGCAATCTGTGGCCTGGGGTTTGTATATACTGGCAACCATCGGTTTGTGTATTCTATGGATTAAGACCAGGCGTCTGGATATCCGACATTTGGCCACTGCCATCCTGGCCGCCGTTTTGTTCGTTCCCCATTTGCATTATCATGACCTGACACTTCTCCTCATCCCAATCATTATCCTTATCTTATACCGTGACGATTTGCCGGTGTTAAAGGATCTCCCCGAGCTTCCTCTGATCATCTCTGTACTGTTGCTCTTCTCCGGCTCGTTGTTAATCATCAAACTCTCGATACATTATGTTGTGATTGTAGCTTTGTTTATATTGTTATGGCTGCCAAGGGGGCTTTGGCAGAAAGAGGATGAAGTCATGACGGATGCACCTGCGTAATGTGAACTACTCCACCGCAGTTGATAAACAAACACTTAAGGCTGCTGGACGCCTTCATCTTTAATAGTTTTGTTTTCGAAATACCAATGCAATGCGCATCCTGCCATAGAATCAAAACGGGGACGGATGACCGTCCCCGTTTTTGTTAACCACAATCGCGGGATTACACCCAGCCGCGTAACTGCATGGCCTTGGCCACGCGGTCGATGGCTACCATATAAGCCGCGTCGCGCATGTAGACCTTTTGCTTGAGCGACATGTCCAGCACGGCGTGGAAGGCTACGGTCATCTTCTGGTCGAGCTTCTCCAGCACCTCGTCCTTGGGCCAGTAGAAGTTGGCGTCATTCTGCACCGACTCGAAGTAAGAACAGGTCACGCCGCCGGCGTTGCACAGGAAGTCGGGGATGTCGAAGATGTTGTTCTCGGTAAAGAAATCGTCCGCTTCGGGCGTGCAGGGACCGTTGGCACCCTCCGCCACGATCTTGACGCGCTTGGACATCTTCTTGACCGTCTCGGCGTTGACGGTGCCGGAGAGCGCGCCGGGCATGAGCACGTCGGCTTCCTTGGTGATCCAGGCCTCGCCGTCCTCGGCCTTGTAGCCGGCTTTCTCGGCTTTCTTCTTGTCGATGGTACCGTACTCGTCGGTGATGGTCATCAGGAAATGCGGGTCGATGCCGCCGTCCTTGCTGTAGGTGTAGGCGCACTTGTCGGTACGGTCCCAGCAGGAGACGCAGGCCACAGTGCCGCCCAGCATCTCGATGAAGCCGATGGCGGCGTACTGGGTGACGTTGCCGAAGCCCTGCATGGCCGCCACGGATTTCTTCGGGTCGATCTTCAGGTGCTTCATCGCTTCGCGCACCGTGTAAATGACGCCGTAGCCGGTGGCCTCGGTGCGGCCTTCGGAACCGCCGCCGCCCAGGGGCTTGCCGGTGAACACACCGGGCGTGTACTGCCCGACCAGCTTGGAATACTCGTCCATCATCCAGCCCATCATCTGCGGGGTGGTACCAACATCCGGGGCGGGGACGTCCTGGCGCGGACCGATGTTCTTCCACATCTTCTGCACCCAGCCGCGGCACAGGCGTTCTTTTTCAGCTGTTGAAAGACCGGCGGGGTCGACGATGATACCGCCTTTGCCGCCGCCCAACGGGATGTCCGCCACGGCACACTTCCAGGTCATCCAGGTCGCCAGGGCGCGGACCATATCGAAGGTCTCGGCCGGGTGAAAGCGGATGCCGCCCTTGTTGGGACCGCGGGCGTCGTTGTGCTGAACACGGAAACCCTCGAAAACCCTTATCGAGCCGTCATCCATTTTCACCGGGATGCGGAAATGGAATTCGCGCATTGGCCAGCGCAACACTTCGGCCACCTGCGGATCGAGGTTGAGCAGTTTGGCGACATGATCGAATTGCTTCTGCGCCATTTCAAATTCATTGAACTTTTCAGCCATGATTATCTCCTGTGAGAATATGGTGTTTAGAAAAAAATAAGCGGACACCCCCGGATCGGGCTGCCCGCTTTAACGCGTCAGTATGTCCTGCACGCAAATCATAAGTGTTCCAACTGCCTTCTCCAAGCCGTACAAGTTAAAGGTACACGAGAATGAAGTCCGAGTCAATATGAGAGACGTCACGTCAAACGTCATACGCTGTTTGACAAAGTACAACCCTTATTTACAGAGAACGGCTGTCAATTAGATTTCTTTTTGCGCTGGTAGACCGCGTACAAGTCGCCCGGTGGGCAGGGGTCGCAACCCAAACAGCCGTGGATGAGACTTCGGTCCACTTTATATGGGGTAAATAGATCCCGGCTGTCGGTATCGGAATCCACGCGGAGTTGCGCCATGTCGCCTAGGAAGCACTCGCAGGTCGGGCAAACTCCGAGCGGAAAAGATTCATCAGCCTCTTTAAGCAATGCCTCCACTTGTGTACGCATCAGTTTGGTCATTTTTTCAGCGCCCCCTCTAGTTCCGCACGCACCACCTGTGGGTTGGCTTTGCCGCCCGCCTTTTTCATCACTTGCCCAAAGAGGAAATTCTCCACGGTCAGTTTGCCAGCCTTATAGCTGGCCGTCTCGTCCGGGAACTCCTTCAGGGTCGCAGCGACCAATTGTGCAATTAACTCCGCGTCGGAGACCTGCGCCAGACCCTCGGCGGACACGATCTCCCGTGCGCTTTTACCGTTGATGAACATCTCCGCCAGCACCGACTTGCCAGTCATTTGGTTGATCTCGCCCGCAGTTACCATGCCCAGCAATTCGGCCAACGCTTTGGGGGAAACGGGACACGAGTCGATGCTCCGGCTAGCCTGGTTTAAATGAGCGAATAACTCCCCGAGGATCCAGTTCGCGGCGACGCGTGCCGGGGCCGGACCTGATTCCACAACCTGCTCGAAATACTCGCCCGTGGCCAGTTCCTCAGAAAGCTGGGCAGCATCCGCGGCGGGGAGATCATACTGGTTTATATAACGGTGATAACGCACCAGCGGCAGCTCCGGTAAGGACTGGCGGATTGAGTCGACCCAGGCATCGTCGACGACCAGCGGCGGAAGGTCCGGCTCGGGGAAATAACGGTAGTCGTGAGCATCCTCTTTTGTGCGCTGGCTGTAGGTCGCCTGCGCCGCCTGGTCCCAGCCGACGGTTTCCTGCGTCACTGTCCCGCCTGCCTCGAGCAGCGAAATGTGGCGCTCGATTTCGAAAGCCACGCCGCGTTCGAGAGCGCGGAAGGAGTTGAGGTTCTTGATCTCGACCTTGGTGCCGAGGGCTTCACGTCCCAGCGGGCGCACGGAAATGTTGGGCTCGATGCGCAGCACGCCTTTTTCAAGGTCGCCGGAGTTCACACCGAGCGCGCGCAGCAGCCGGCGCAAGGTTTCCCCGCCGATGCGCACATCCTCCGCCGAGTGGAAATCGGGCTCGGTGACGATCTCGAGCAGCGGCACGCCGGCCCGGTTGAGATCCACCAGCGAATATACCTGCCCGTCGCGCTGGACGTGCGTCAGTTTACCGGTGTCCTCTTCGAGATGAACGCGTCGGATGTGGATTACCTTTTCGCCTTGCGAGGTGAGGATGGTGATTTTTCCGTTGACCGCCAGCGGCTGTTCGTACTGCGAGATCTGGTAGCCTTTGGGCAGGTCGGGGTAAAAGTAATTCTTGCGTGCAAAGATACTGGTGTGTTGGATCTCGCACTCAAGCGCCAGCGCCACACGAATCCCATACTCCACCGCTTTGCGGTTGAGCACCGGCAGCGTCCCCGGCATGCCCGCGCAGACCGGGCAGACGGCGGTGTTCGGCGCAGCCTGAATCGAATCAACCACCAGGCAGCCACAGAACATCTTGGAGGCGGTCTGCAGCTCGGCGTGGACTTCAATTCCAATGACGGGTTCGTAGGGCATGATGATATTCAAAAAAGGTGAAATTTGTTCAAGGGGCGGCTCGCTGGCCGCCCCTTGCTGTTTATTCTTCCGCTTCGTCTTCGTCGTTGTCGTCGTTGCCGAACTCAAACTCGACCTTGTCGCGGTCGAAGTTCAGCCACAGCAGCAGCATCTGCCCGTCGTCGGTCTCCACCGAGCGGGCGGCGACGATGGGGGTCTGTTCTTCGAGCCCCACGTCGTTGCGGTAATGCAGATGGATGGGCGCCTTGCTGCGCCAGGCGCGGTAGCAGCGCTCCACCAGCGCGGGTCCGTTGAACGTCCGCATGCGGGTGAGCACCGTGATGGAGAGAGCCGGACCTTCATTCAAGCTGATGGCCCAACCGTCCTGGACTGGCTCAAAAACAGGCGGGGGACCTTCAATAATAGTGATTTTATCGTCCATGTCGGATACCTTTATTAGGAAAATCATACCATAAAATGGCAGGTGGTGTCATGGCTGGGTGAGTTGCCGTAAAAACATTTTCATTCGTCCGTTTTGATTTCGTCATGATCTTAAGTTCACTTGACAGAAGACATTTTATATCGGATAATATACATAATTAGTATATTATCCGATATAAAATGAAAACAAACAGCCTCCGCTATTTTGAAAACATCCCCTATTTCACCATTGAGGGCTTCAAGCAGACCGCAGGAATCGACTCGCCGCATTCCGCGCGAGTCCAACTGCATCGTTGGGCACAGTCCGGGCTCATTCTCTCACTCAAGAAAGGCGTTTACATGACAAGGGGTTTCTTCGAACAGCACCGGCGGGACATGGAGTTTTCCGCCGCAGTAAGCGCCATCATCCTCCCGCAGTCTTATGTCTCACTGGAATACGTTTTACAGCGGTACAACTTGTTGACCGAAGTGACTTATCCAGTGACAGGCGTCACCATAAAGAACACGCGCACCATCAAAAACCCGATCGGCACGTTTTCCTATAGGAATATCCGCGCTAATTTATACAACGGCTTTACGATTAAAGATTACTTTGGACTCCGATACGCAACCGCCTCGTTGGCAAAGGCGCTCTTCGATTCCCTGTACCTGCGCCCAATTCCACTGACCTATCGATCGGCCAAATTTAATCTACCTGAAGAACTGCGCCTGAACTTGGACGAAGTCGATGATTCGTCGCAGAGGGAATTTGCCGGGTGGGTTGATACCAGCCGGTCGCGGAAAATGAACGATGTTCTGGAAAACTTCAGGAGTAACGCATGGCGACATTGATCCAGGTTCTCAAACATGTTCTCGATCAAAAAGATCCGCTTCTCCCGATGGAAACTAAACGCATCCTGCTCAAGGAGGCGCTGCAAGTCTACGTGTTGGATTTCCTGTACAATCACCCGATTTATCGCCACCTAAACTTCTATGGCGGTACCTGTTTGCATGTGGTGTACGAGCTAAACCGATTGTCCGATGACATTGACTTGGACAACGGCGCCGAAGTCGATTTATCCACCCTGGCGGATGATCTGGGCAGGATGTTCACGAACACATTGGGATATTCCGATACCGTTATCAAAACCCAGCGGGGTGAACATGGGATACTGCGTGTGACGCTCAAGTATCCAGTGCTGAATGCCTTGGGGCTATCTGCTTATCCGAACGAAGCCCTGCATCTCAAAGTGGAAGTCAGTCATCATCGGCAGGTTTCCATTATTCAAAATACGCCAGTTTATTACCACGGGCGTAGTTTTGTCCCCGCACACTTTTCGCTGGAAACTATGATGGCCGGCAAAATGATTGCCTGCCTGGAGCGCAACTTCCAGCGTGGGCGCGAAGGGGCGTTTATCAAAGGGCGTGATTATTATGATTTACTCTGGTTCATGCAGAAGGGAACCCAGCCGTTGGTAGAGAAACTTGCACGCGACGCCGAAAAACCTTATACCATACCGTCTGCGATGGTGGCTTTGGGAGAGAAAGTTGCCGGTATCCGTGTTGAAGACTTGGCAGTGGATCTGCTGCCTATGTTTGAAGCCAGAATATTTATCACATCATGGTTGGAACATTTCCATGCCAATTTTGAGCGGTATACAAAAGGTTATCTCTCACCGGCGTAATGGAAATTCAAACGCCACCCTTGTTGTCGAATAGACTGCCAATTGGATGGAACAGCCATACGTGCCGTACACATACCCTGAGTATAAGGAACGCGATGAAAAACACATTAGTGATCGGTGGAGCGGGTTTTCTTGGTGCCGCATTGGCTTCGGAGTTAAAGAAGCGCGGCGTGAATGTCGGAGTCTTTGACCTCCTCCCACATCCGGACCCTTCCATACCAACACATATTGGCGACCTGCGGAACGATGCTCAGGTACGCGAAGCCTGTACGGGGGTGGACACTGTCTTTCAAACAGCTTCACTGGTGGATTGGGGTCCGCGCAGTCAGGATCGGCTGTATGCCGTCAACGTAACGGGCAACCGCAATGTCATCTCCGTCTGCCAGGAAATGGGAGCGCCGAAGTTGGTTTATACCAGCTCGATCGACGTGGTTTTCGACGGGCATCCCATTGCGGATGGAGATGAATCCCTGCCCTATCCATCTAAACATCTGGATCACTACGGCCACACCAAGAGGCTTGCTGAACAGGATGTGCTGGCTGCCAATGGTCAGCGCGGCTTGAAGTCCTGCGCCCTGCGCACCGCCGGCATCTACGGTCCGGGTGATCGGCACCGACTGCCATCCATTCTCAAGGCCGCGCGCTCCAGGCAGAACATCCGCCTGGGGGACGGGTCCGCAAAATTCGGGCATGTCTATGTAGCCAACGTGGTGCATGCGCACATCCTGGCTGCTGAGGCACTGGATGGTGCGGCTGCCGGACAGGCCTATTTCATCGGCGACCATGCGGCCGGGAACTTCTTCGACTTCTTCACGCCTTACCTGGCTGCGTTTGGATTCCCGCCGGCGAAAACCCGCATCCCTTACCGCCTCGCCTACGTGCTGGCCATCCTGATGGAAACAGCCGCTCGGCTGGGAATCGGTCCTTCGATGCCGACACTCACGCGCTATGTGGTCGCCTCCACCTGCGTGGATTTTTACTTCTCACATGAAAAAGCCGCCCGCGAGCTTGGCTATCGACCGGTCGTTTCGTTTGAGCAAGCCCAGTCAGAGACACTGGCCTGGCTGAGGCATATAAAAAGTAGCGGCGATGCACATCGTACCCGCGAGGGTATGCGTCGTCCTTAATAACGTAATCAATCTTCCTTCGGCGGCGCAGCGGGACCATAATCCAGCACCGGGCGCACGCCCGTCGCATCCTGCGGAGAACCCACGATCTTCTTTTCTTCCATTTCATCCACCAAACGCGCGGCGCGGGTGTAACCGATGCGTAGGCGGCGCTGAAGCATGGAGACGGATGCCCGCCCTTCGCGGCGTACCAGGTCGATGGCTTCCTTCATCAACGGGTCACCCTGCTCATCGGGAGTCATGTCCTCGAACATGGGCACCTGTTTGAGCGGTACGCCGGATGGCACCGCATCCACCGGCCCACCCGAGGTGATGGGCATGCCATGTGGATTCTGCGCGCGCCAGAACTCGACCAGCCGATGTATCTCAGTATCCGAAACGAACACTCCTTGCAAGCGCGAAGGTGACGGGGCGTCGGGAGCCTGGTAGAGCATGTCGCCGCGCCCGAGCAGACGTTCGGCGCCGGGTTGGTCCAGGATGACGCGACTGTCAGTGTTGGATGCCACCGCAAAGGCGATGCGCGCCGGGAAGTTGGCCTTGATCAGGCCGGTCACCACGTCCACTGAGGGGCGCTGTGTGGCGAGGATCATGTGAATGCCGGTGGCGCGCGCGAGCTGAGCAAGGCGCGTGATGGTGCGCTCGGTCTCGTCGGGGGCCATCAGCATCAGGTCAGCCAGTTCGTCAATCACCACCACCAGGTAGGGAATCTTCTTTCCGCCCTGGGATTTCATGCGCGTGTTGTAGTCCTGGATATTGCGCGCGCCAACCTGGGCGAACTCGTGATAGCGTTTGTCCATTTCGCGCAACATCCATTGAAGCGCGCCGACCACCCGATCCATCTCAACCACCACCGGCGCCAGCAGGTGCGGGATGCCGTTGTAGCCGGTCAGCTCAACGCGCTTGGGGTCCACCAGGATCAGCCGTAGGTCGTCCGGTGAATTGTTGATCAGCATACAGGTCAGGATGGAGTTGACACACACCGACTTGCCTGAGCCGGTCGTGCCGGCGATGAGCAGGTGCGGCATGGTGGTCAGGTCAGCGTTGGCGGGATGCCCGGAGACGTCCTTGCCGAGCGCCAGACTGAGCGGTTTTTTATTGCGCTGAAAGGTTTCCCCCTCCATAATATCGCGCAGGGCGACCAGCGCCATCTCCTCGTTGGGGACCTCGATGCCGACATAATTGCGTCCCGGCACGGGCGCCTGGATGCGAATGCGCGGCGCGGCGAGCACCAGCGCAAGGTCATCAGCCAATGAGACGATCTTACTGACGCGTACCCGCGTGCGACCCTGCCGCGACTCGACGAACAGCGGCTCGACACCGAACTGAGTGACGGTCGGCCCTTCGTTAATTTCGATCACCTGGGCCGGCGCGCCGAACGAGGCGAGCGTCTCTTCGATCAGCCGCGCACGGGATTCGATGAACTCCTCGCTCTTACTGGGCGCGGAACCCGGCTCGAGGATCTCCCGGATGGCAGGCAGCGTCCAAACGATCGGCGCGCCGGTCGCAACGGGGACGGGGACTGGCTGCCCAACCTTGGTAGCGGTATTTAACGGAAGCGGCGGGGCAGCAGGTTCGAGGGGAGTTTGTCCCGCCTTCTGTAGAGTGGACCGGTCGAGCGGGGTGAAATCACCATTGAATTCCGACTTCTCTGTCGCCGGAGCCGGTTTCTTTCCGAAAAGTGCCTGAACCTTGCTAATGAAACGCTTGACGATAGGCGCGTAAAAGTCATAGAGTTGCTGCATCGAGACGTTGAGGGTCATGAGGATGCCGATGAGCAACCACGCCACCAGGATCACCACCACGCCGCCCGTGCCAAGCAGGGTGTCGAGCAAGCCGTAAAGCACCCGGCCGAGCCAGCCGCCGCCACTCATCGTGTACGGTTCGGGGTTGCCTGCCGCGAACTGCAGAAAGGTCAGGAGAAACAGGTAAAGCAGGATAATTCCGGTCAGACGCTCAGCGGAGGGGGTTGGGATGCGTTCGATCTTGCGCAGCACCAGCCAGCCGCCGACCACGATCAGCGCAATGGGCAGCAGATAACTTCCCCAGCCTAACAGGTAACCCAGAATATACAGCCAGCCACCGGTCAACGAACTGCGATTGGCCGAAACCAGCGCCAGCAGGGTCAATACGCCCACCAGCGCCATGACGCCGCCGATAATATCGATCTTACGTTCAGCGGAAATCTTAGGAAACAGCGGCGGGAGGTCTTCCGGCTGCGAGGAACGCTTCTTTCGGGAGGATTTCACCGAAGATTTGCCCTTTGGCGCTTTGCTTTTGGTGGGTGGGGGGGTTGATTTTCCAGCCATAAACTGCAGGGTTATTGTATGTTTAGTGGATGCCGAATTGAATGTCTGTCTTTTACATGGAAGAGACTCATCTGCTAGATCCCCTTATGAAGCATGGCAGTAGAACATTTATTTCATTATAGCATATGTGGACGCGGCGTTCTTGCACAAAATTAGACAAACACGATGCACTTATGACAATTGTCACTACAAGGCTGCATGTCGCGATGCTATAATCCCAGCGGTAATTTCACCAAACGAGGAGCAATCATGGCATACAAGGATGTTACCGTCCCCGAAGGCGGGGCGAAAATCAGCATCAAAGACGGAAAGCTCCAGGTCCCTACCAATCCGATCATTCCGTTTGTCGAGGGAGACGGCACAGGCCGCGACATCTGGCGCGCATCGGTGCGTGTGTTCGACGCCGCAGTGGAGAAGGCTTACGGCGGTAAACGCAAAATCCATTGGATGGAAGTGTACGCCGGCGAGAAATCGTTCAAGATGTTCCAAAGTTGGCTGCCAGACGAAACCACGGATGCCTTCAAGGAATTCCTGGTGGGCATTAAGGGACCGCTGACCACACCCATCGGCGGCGGCATCCGCTCATTGAATGTGCAGCTTCGCAAGGTGCTGGACCTGTACGTCTGCCAGCGCCCTGTGCGCTATTTCACCGGCGTGCCTTCTCCGGTCAAGCACCCGGAATATGTGGACATGATCATTTTCCGCGAGAACACCGAGGATATTTACGCGGGCATTGAATTCCAAAATGGCACCGATGACAATAAAAAGTTCAAACAGCTCTTCAAGGAAAGCTTCCCGAAGGAATATGCCAAGATGCGCTTCCCCGACACGTCGGGAATCGGGTTCAAGCCCGTTTCAGAGGAAGGCACCGAACGGCTGGTGCGCGCGGCGATCTCTTGGGCGCTAAAGAACAAGCGCAAGAGCGTGAACTTCGTCCACAAGGGAAACATTATGAAGTTCACCGAAGGCGCCTTCAAGGATTGGGGCTATGCCGTCAGCAAGCGCGAGTTCCGCAACGACGTGGTCACCGAGCGCGAAACGTGGATATTCGGCAACAAAGAATCCAAGCCCGGCCTTTCGGTGGAGGATAACGCCCGGATGATCGACCCCGGCTTCGAGATGATGTCCCCTGCCCAACAGGCCGAGATCAAGGCCGAGGTTGAGGAGGCTCTGAAGTTGTGGCCCACTCACGGCGAAGGCAAGTGGAAGAGCAAACTGCTATTGAAAGACTCTATTGCCGATGTGACCCTGCAGTTCGTGCTGATCCGCCCACGCGATTACGATGTCATCGCCACCATGAACCTGAATGGCGATTACCTCTCCGACGCACTGGCTGCACAGGTGGGTGGGATCGGCATCGCTCCCGGCGCCAACATCAACTACGTGACCGGGCACGCCATCTTTGAGGCGACCCATGGCACCGCGCCCAAATACGCTGACCTGGATAAGGTCAACCCTGGCTCGGTCATCCTCTCTGGCGAGATGATGCTGCGCTACATGGGCTGGACCGAGGCGGCGGATTTGATCGTCAAGGGCGTGGAAGGCGCGATCGCGGCCAAGACCGTCACCTATGACTTCGCCCGGTTGATGGATAATGCCATTGAGGTTAAGTGCTCCGGGTTCGGGGACGCGATCATCAAACACATGTGAATAGATGTTAGTAGTAAGTGAACAGTAAGAGCGGTTGCGAATGCGCCGCTCTTTTTTTATCAATAGATGACCTGTGGGGTTGTTATGGCCGAATGACGGGCAAGGTCAGCATGGCATGCGGAACGACCAACACCTTGACTCTCTTTCCCAATGCCTGGCTGGCGAGTCCCAGCGCCTCGTCCATGGTTGCGGCGGGGATCATCTTGCAGGCGAATACCAGCTCCGGGCATTCGCTTCCCACGATTACCACTTTGGCTTGCTCCAGCACCTTGGCCATGACAAACGCTCTTTGCTGGCCTGGAGGATATCCATTGCGGCGGGCGTCCTCCAGAATGAATTGAATGGACGGCGCATCCCGCATCGCAGCAAGGAACCGTTGTTCCCCCACGCCGGACCCGGCACCCTCTTCGCAGCGCGCCGGGATGATGAAGAACCCTCTCGGGCGGACCACCGGGGTTGGGGCGAAGAAAAGATAGGACGGCGCGCGGCTGGCCTGGTACAAGTTGGTGTCTTTGGGATAACCCACGCCTCCAACTGCAATGTCATATTGTGAGGGGATGGAAACTTCGTAGACGGATTTGGCAAAAGCGACGAGATCCTGAAAGACAAGCTCCGGATCGCCGGCTCTGACGCGAAGAATGCGCTTGTTGTCATCCAAGACAACATTGATGATAAAGCGCAGGCCTGCGCGGCGGGCTGCTTCAGTCACCGCCTCGTGGAAGGGGTTGCCATCGATTCGGCCGAGCCGTGTGCCCGGATGGTCGACAAAAGCCGGACCATGGGTATGCGCGATCAGCGCTTCGCCGGCCGCTCCAATGGCAGCGGTCTTGCGCCCGCCCGAATAGCCGGCATACTGGTGAGGTTCCACAATGCCGGTCGAGATGAGCATGTCCGCCTCAACAGCGGCTCGGTGGAGCAACACCGGCACACCGCCCAGCGTGGTGCCCAGGTCCACGAGGACTTCCGGATTTTGCGGTTCGTTGTCGATCACACGATAACGCTCTACTACTTCGGCGCCGAGCTTAATCACCTTTTCGTCGCGCGTGGATGGCCGGTGCATCCCGACCCCGCACAGCAGGGTGATGTCTTCGTCGCGCACACCGGCCTGTTTCAACTCCGCCAGCATTGGCGGGATGAGCAGATGGTCGGGGCAAGCGCGTGTAATATCGGTGAATACGATACAAACGTGATTTCCTGGCCGGGCTAACTCACGCAGCAGGGCTGTCCCTATGGTGTTTTTAAGCGCGTCTTTGATCGCCCTAGGGATATCTCTCACAGGTTCGGCAGGCAAAGGCACCACTTCTGTGCCTTCCATGCCGGCAGGCAGAGTGAATTTGATGGATGATTTGCTATAAGGGACCTGGTAGATGTGCTCGGGCATGATGTGAGCGAGGTGGATTAAAAACGGGGAATTTATCTGGTTTTTACACCTGCTGGTTTAGTACCATTCTACTATAGTTACTTCGATGGCCGAATCGAAGGGTTTTGTTGCACTAAACTACGCCTCCCCTATGAGAGGTTGTGGAAACGCGTCCCTCATTTTATATAAAAATCCCGTGACTGCTCAGCCTGAATTAGCTAGAAACGCTATATGTGGCACAAAAGATGAGCCTTCCGGTTTTGATAGTATATATGGTGGCTGAACCCGTGGCGGATTTTCGCCTTCAGCGCATGCGACCACTATTTGTGGCGGTGTCGTAACCATGCCTGAGTAGTAACAAAATCCCGAAGGTTGAGAACCTTCGGGATTTTGCGAACTATCAAAGTCTACGGCACTAGCGTCGGTGTGGGCTGCGGCGGCGGGGTCGGGATGGCGGCCGCATCAGCGGCGGTGTTGGGCATGCCGGCCATCACCCAGCGCTTGAACACGTCGATGATGTTCTCCTTGAGCGGCTTATTCGGCGGCATCTGGGAGATCAGTGCCTTGGTCGAGTCGTTCGGGTCAGGGATAGGCGTACCCTGAATCACCTTGAGCAGGATGCTTTCCGCATCACCCGCCGTGATGACCGGGGCTTCGTCGCCGGAGTTGACCACGTTGTCGTAGGTGTCCATCAAGTAATTATGGTTTTCCTTGCCAGCGCGGTGGCATGAGAGGCAGTAGCGCTTGACAATTGGCGCGATGTGCACCTCATAGGACGGGATCTCTCCCTCAGTTAGAGACGGGAAAAGCGGCTTAAGCGCCTCCGCCGGCATTTCAAAACGGTTGTCCCAACTGTAACGCATGAACGTCACCAGGTAATCGATCTCGCTCTTGCTCAGGCCTTCCGCGTTGTAGGCCTTGCCAAACGGATTCATGCCCGCGTCAGGACGGCCATAGGCGATCACTTCCGCCAGAGATGGATCGTTGAGGGTATAGAGCACATCCATGCCGTTGATGGGGCTGATGACCTTGCCTTCCAATCCTTTGACGCCTGTGATTTTGGTGACCTTACCGTCATCGCCGTGGCATTCAACGCAGTTCACCGCGTATAGGTCCTGCCCGGTGAGAATCTGATCGGCCAGTGTATTGGCGACCACCACTTCTTGCACGGCAGGCTTCGGCGCAACAACCAGCACCGCTCCGGTCAGCAGGAGCATTAACACGGAAGCGATGGCAGTGGTCCAGATCATGGCCCTGGTGGAAGTCCTCTTGAAGACGAACGACATCAGGATCAACGCCAGCACTGTCAGCAGCGGGATGACCAGCCCGGCAATCGCCTGCAGGATTCCCTCCAGTGTCATGCCGGTCGGGACATCAGAGACCAGCGACAGGGTAACCATGCTGACCACCATGATGACCATGATGGAGATGGGCAGGACGCGTTTGCCGTAGTAGCGGTTGGGGCTTTTATCGATGAATGGCAGGAAGAAGAGCAGCCCGATGGCCAACGCCGGGATGATCACCGTGGCGATCCACTCGATCTTACCCAGCAGCGGCACCTGCCCGTACAGCGCCAGGAATTTGAACAGGAACAGGAAATACCATTCTGGCCGGGGGACGTAGGACGTGTCGCTGGGGTCTGCCTTCGGGTCGGAGGGAACGCCCACGAAGGTCGCCAGCAGCACCAGCACCAGGAAGATGGCCAGCGCCATGATGACGTCCTTGAAGATGCTGTCCGGCCAGAAGCGCTCGCCCCTTTGAAGCTCCTGCTCGTATCGCTCGTTGATCTTTTTCTTGGTTTCGTTGTTCATGGGGCTAATCCTCCTTCGTCGGGAAGTGGGATTCGCCGTGCTTGATGATGAGATAAAGGTGCACGCCGATCAGTGCCACGAGCAGCGCGGGCAGCATCCAGATGTGGGCCATAAAGAAGCGCTGCAGCGTGAGCGCGCTCAAGTCCGAGCCGCCGCGCAAAGCCTTGAGAATGAATTCGCCTGCGAAGGGCACGCTGCCGGCAATCTGCGTGCCGACCGTGGTGGCCCAAAAGGCTTTCTGGTTCCAGGGCAGCAGGTAGCCGGTGAAGCCCATGCCCAGGGTGAGCAGCAACAAACCTACGCCGATCAGCCAGGTCAGCTCACGGGGATATTTGAAGGAGGCGGTCACGAAGACCCGCAGCAAGTGGACGAAGACCAGGATCACCATCAACGTTGCACCCCAATGGTGGATGCCGCGGATGAACCAGCCAAAGGCGACGCCATTCATGATGTAGGTGATACTGTCGTAGGCGTGATCCGGCGAGGGGGTATAGTAAACCGTCAGGAAGATGCCGGTCGCTCCCTGCAGCAGGAACAGAAACAGGCTGGCCGAGCCGAGCGTATTCCACCAGTTGCCTTTCGGCTCCGGGCGGTCGAGGATGTTGGTGTAAAGGCTGTTCAAGCCGAGACGCTCGTCCAGCCAGAGATACATTTTATAGAACATATCAGGCCTCCTTGACCAGGACGATCAGGTTGCCGTCGCCGTCCACGTTGAACACAGGGAACCGGTCGAGTGGACGGGGAGGCGGCCCGTCGATCACTCCCCCAGTCTTGTTGAAATGGGCATCATGGCAGGGACAAATGTAGGCTTGCTTATCCTCGCGCCAGGTGACCTGGCAGCCGAGGTGGGTGCAGCGGCTGGACAAAATGAGGATGTCCTGGGGGTCCTTGGATGAACGCAGCACATACCCGCTGAACGTGGTGGACGTCCGCTCCCAACCGTTGACCTTGGTAAGGGTAAACGAGAACGGATACGGGGTGCCGACGGGAATATCCTCCAGCTTGCCGACCTTTACCGAGGATTCCTTTCCGCCGGGTTTTCTGGCCGGGTCGATCATATACGCCACCGCAGGGACGCCCAAGGTGACCGCAATGAACCCGCCAATGGCGGCCGTGGTGCCCTTGATGAAATCCCTTCGGCTGATGCGGTTTGGACCGGACATGCATGCCTCCTTGACGCCTCGCTTTATCCGATCCTTCCTGCCGGAAGCCGGACGAAAGCTGGGGAAATGCGAGGTTATGTTAGAATATTCACAATCCTTTCCATGATTATATATGTCTTTCCCTTCTTTATTGCAGGACTGATGAACTAAAATTTCCATGCAAAACGTCACTATATTTGTCACCGTGGTCATGCGATAATTCAGTCTGGTAGCATCCCAACAGGAGGAGCCCATGGCGTTAAAACGGCAAGTCGGCTTGAAGCAGGGGTTGAGATACAAAGGAGGCGGACCCATGCTGGTATGGATGCTGCATCGCATTTCCGGAATCGGCATCGTCCTTTTTGTTGGCCTGCACGTCCTGTCATCGTTTTCCTCCCAGATGTTCGGCCTAAACCTCGCAAAATCCGTCAATATCATCTACGAATCCCCGGCTTTCCAGATCGCGATATTCTTCTGCGTATTGTTCCATGCCATCAACGGCCTGCGCGTCACCATCCTTGATCTGTGGCCGAAACTGATCGAATACCAGCGCGAAGCCATCTGGGTGGAATGGGCGGTCTTTATTCCCCTTTACAGCCTGGCAGTTCTCGTGATCATCAGCACGGCGGCGGGGGTTTAGCATGGAGAAGACCAAATCCAAAAGCCTGCCGCTGACCAAGCGCGGCCTCAATTTTGAAATGCTGATGTGGATCTTCACGCGCCTCTCCGCGCTGGTTATGTACGCACTGATCCTGTTCGCGATCATCGGCGCGCTCTTTATGGGCGCACGCTACCAAATGAACCTTGCCGACCTGATGCGCTGGGGCTTCACGCCCAACGTGACCCACATACAGAATACCAACGTGCCGGATGTCGCCCCGTGGGTGACTCCCCTCTGGAAGGTGACCGCCTGCCTGCTGGTGCTGGTTGCGGTGGCACACGGCATCCACGGGCTGGTCGTCATCGCGGATGATTACATCGTTACGCCGCGTGGCCGGCAGATCGTGCGCATCATCAGCATCCTGCTTGTGCTGCTGATGAGCTTCGTCGGCGTGTTCGTCATCTGGACTTCATAGGTGTCTTTTATGAATACTCATCAATTCGAAGTGATCGTGGTAGGTGCGGGCGGCGCCGGGCTGATGGCCGGGCTCTACGCTTCCAAAACAGCCAGCACCGCCGTCATCAGCAAACTTTACCCGACCCGCTCGCATACCGGCGCAGCGCAGGGCGGCATCAGCGCGGCGCTCGGCAACCTTGAGGAAGACCATGTGGAATGGCATACCTACGACTCGGTCAAAGGGTCCGACTATCTCGGCGACCAGGATGCCATCCAATTTATGTGTGAGGAGGCCATCGACGCCATTCTCGAACTCGAACATATGGGCCTACCCTTCGACCGCACTCCCGAAGGCAAGATCTCGCAGCGTCCCTTCGGCGGCCACACCAACAACGTCACCGGCAAACCGGTCCGCCGCGCGGCACACGCCGCCGACCGCACCGGGCACATGATCCTGCAGACTCTGTACCAGCAATGCCTTAAAAACAATGTCAAGTTCTATGATGAATTCCAGGTGATCGACCTGCTGATCAAGGACGGGCGCGCGGTGGGCATCGTGGCGCTTGAAATGGCGACCGGCGAACTACACGTGTTCCACGCCAAGACGGTCATCTTTGCCACCGGCGGTCATGGGCGCATGTGGGAGATCACCTCCAACGCCTACGCCTACACCGGCGACGGGGCAGCCATCACCTTCCGGCACGGTATCCCTCTGGAGGATATGGAGTTCTTCCAGTTCCACCCGACCGGCATCTACAAGCTGGGCATCCTCATCACAGAGGGCGTGCGCGGTGAAGGCGGAATTTTAATCAACGGCAAGGGCGAGCGCTTTATGACGAAGTACGCACCCACCGTTAAGGACCTGGCATCCCGCGACGTCATCAGCCGCGCCATCTATCTTGAGATTCGCGACGGAAATGGGATCAACGGCTCGAACTATGTTTATCTCGATGTGCGCCCGGATGTGGTGAACAAGTACGCTGTGCTCGACGGCCGCACCAACCCCGATGGCTCGCCCATCAATGTGACCGCCGAGGAGCTGCTGCACAAGCTGCCCGACATCGTGGACTTCAATCGCGTCTATCTCGGCATCGACCCGATGACCCAGCCCATGCCCATCCAGCCGACCGCGCACTACACCATGGGCGGCATCCCCACCAACAAGTATGGCGAGGTGGTCATCGATGAAAAGAACACCGTCTTCCCCGGCCTTTATGCGGCGGGCGAAGTGGCCTGCGTCTCCATCCACGGCGCCAACCGCCTGGGGACCAATTCCCTACTCGACCTGGTAGTGTTCGGAAAACATGCCGGACTGCGCGCCGCGGAATATGCCAAAGGCACGGATTACACATCCCTGCCTGATGACCCGACCGGCTTTGCCCGCCAGCAGTTCGACGCCATCCGTAACGGCAGCGGCAAGGAAAACGCTTTCGACATCGGCCGCGAGATGAAGAAGGTCATGTTCGACGACGTAGGCGTCTTCCGCACCGAGGAGGGCATGCAGCGCGCGCTGGCCAAGGTCGGCGAGCTGCGCGAGCGGTTCAAGCAGGTAGGCGTCAAGGACACCGGCCGTATCTTCAACACCGAACTGCTCAACGCCTGGGAGCTGGGCAACCTGCTCGACCTGGCTGAAGTGGTCACCTTCAGCGCGCTTAACCGCACCGAGAGCCGCGGCGGTCACGCCCGGCAGGATTACACCAAGCGCGACGACGTTAACTGGCTCAAGCATACCCTCATTTGGCCCGACAATGGGAAGTTCAGAATCGCCTACAAGCCGGTAGTCATCACCAAATACCAGCCGAAAGAACGCGTTTACTAGGTAGAGAGGCAGGCGGATATGCAGGTAACCCTCAAGGTTTTTCGCTTCAACCCTGAAGTGGATAAGAAATGGCATTACGAAACTTACGAGATCGAGGCCCAACTCACCGATCGCGTGCTGGACCTGTTGGAGCATGTCAAAGGCTACATTGACGGCACGCTGTCCTTCCGCCGTTCGTGCGCGCATGGCGTGTGCGGCTCGGACGCTCTGCGCATCAACGGGCGCAATGCCCTGGCCTGCAAGATACTCGTCCGCGACCTGGGCGACAAGATCACCGTGGACCCGATCATGGGGTTGAAGGTGATCAAGGACCTGATCGTGGACATGGACCCGTTCTTCGATAATTACAAAAAGATCCTTCCCTACTTCGTCAATGAGAGTCCCATCCCCGCCGACGGCCGGGAGCGGCTGCAAAGCCCCGAGCAGCGCGAACGCTTCGACGACACCACCAAGTGCATCCTGTGCGCCTGCTGCACCACTTCCTGCCCGTCTTTTTGGGGCAGTGACGATTATCTCGGACCGGCCGCGCTGGTCACCGCCCACCGCTTCATCTTCGACAGCCGAGACGAGGCTGCGGCCGACCGCCTACAGATCGTCGCTGAGACCAGCGGGCTGGCGCGCTGTCACACGGTGTACAACTGCACCCTGGCCTGCCCGCGCGAGATCCAGGTAACCGTGGCCATTGGCGAACTCAAGCGCGCCGTCATGCTTGGAAAAATAGATTAACTCATTCTTTACATCCACCATAAAGAGACCGTGCCCACCCCCAGGCATGGTCTCTTGGCTTAATCCTGAAAATGTCTCATTAGTATCCTTGTGCTTGTTTGAGGGTTCTTTTTGTTATAAACCGAATAATCTGTTTTCTTTATTCGCCAACGAGGAGGAGTATATGGCACAAGCAGGGCTTCATGGGATGGTCGCGCAGGCAGTCCACAAGTGGGTGCCGAGGCGCGAGTGGTTGATGCTGGGCATCGTCTTCGGGAGCCTGTTCCCCGATGCCGACAATATTCTTGTGGCAGTCGCCACAGTGGCGAAACAGCCAGTCGAGGGGCTGCACCGCACCTACACCCACAGTCTAATCACGGCGTTGGTCCTGGTCATCGTTTTCTGGGCGATCGGAGCGCTGCGCAAGCAGCCGCGTTGGACGAACTTCGGGCTGGGCTTTGCCGCCGGCATCGTGCTGCATATCCTGCTCGACCTATTGATCTGGTTCAACGGCGTGCAGCTCCTGTGGCCGTTCCCGTTGTGGATCAACTTCTGGGCAGGCGTGGCGGTCCCAGCCTGGTTCATGACCCTCATGAACTCGCTCGAATTCCTGTTCTTCGCGCTTTTTTTCTACATGCTTCTAGTTCTGGCAAGGAAACACCAGACCGATACCGATTTCGTGCGGACGCTCAATATCTGGATGATTGTTGAAATCGTCCTGTTTGTCATCTTCCTGATTTTGCTGTATATGCCGATCAAAATCGTCAATACGGTATACGGCCTGCTCTACCTGGTTTCTCTCATCGCGGCGCTGGTGATCACCATCCGCATGCGCGCGACCGTCGAAGCGGTGTGAGTGTGCGAGGTAGGTAATTTTAGATGATAAAAGAAACATCCTGAAGGTTTGTTATCCTTCGGGATGTTTGGTAACAGTATTCACCGCCCCCACAAAAACCTCCACCATCTTTTCGATATTGATTTCCTCCCTCACGATGCGGTAGGATTCCTCACCCATGCGCCGCAGCCTCGCCGGGTCGGAGAGCGCTACTTCAAGCACCTTCAACAATGTAGAAATATCTTCATCCGGAATCTGCCAGCCATTTCCCAGGCGGACGAGGTCGTCTTGTGTGCCATCTCCCCGCGCGACGATGACCGGCAGACCATAGCTCATCGCCTCCTGCACCGCCAGTCCACCGGTGCCGGGAAGCACGAAAAGGTCCGCGGCGTTAAAGTAAGGAGACAGTTCCGCGCCAAACTTCGCACCAGCGAACTCTGTTGCGGGATAGATCTGCACCGTCAGCGCTTCAAGCCTCTCCCGCTCGGGTCCGTCGCCAACGATGATCAGTCGTGGTTGAAGGGTCTCCGGCAGCGCGGCGCAGGCACGGATGAGATCGTCCAGACGCTTGCGTGCCTGCAGCCTGCCGACGTACAACGCGACCGGGCGCCCATCGAACTGCGGGGCGCGAACCGGCATCGGGAAAGTTGGCGCTGGTGCAGTGGCGTTGGGCGCAACAAATATCTTATCGGAGGCAAAGCCGAGGGCAGTATATTGCTCCGCGCCGCGTGCAGAATATGAAATCAGCGCATCGAACTGGCGCAAAAACTTCAGGCGTGAACCGCGCCGAAGTCCAGCGAACCAGCCTGCGGTTGGCGGCGACCCGAGTCCCCAGCCGATGACCGGCAAGCCCTTTTGGTGCATCCACTTAATCGTGCCGGGAGTCGTCCGGTAGCGCGGATTCGCCTCGACAATAAGCGCCGTAGGATTCCACTCGCGCAGCCAGTCCATCAGACCGCGCTGAAAGCACAGATAGAGTGGGCCGCGCAGCAGGTGCAGATTGTTGGCGTGAGTCCAATGGGCTGTGTTCAATTCCTTTGCAGAGACAATGGATTCATCGGCGCGCGGCTGACCGGCGAAGACACCCAGCCCCCCGGCACAGACAGAGGCGAGCGCATCGAAGAATGGCGCGCGGTACACCGGCAATACACGCTGTATCAGTCCCAGCCGTCCGCCGAAGATCATCTCGTCCGGGCACATATTATAGACCACTACAACGTGTAAAAATTACTGCTTGCTCGTCTTGATACACATCGCACCATATTGTTGACTTTTCAAGTGCATTAAGCAGTTCGGGCTGGTTGGCGCGAGAGATCATCAGCAGATTTACTTTGGCTTCATTGAGCAGGATTTGCCAGTCCCAACTGGCAGCATCGATAGCTTTGAATTTTTCCAATTGATCAACCGGATAAACCTCGAACCGTGTATCGATCCAGACCGGCCTCTCAGGCAAAGCATAGACCAGGTAGCTCTCAAATGCAAGGTCAGCCCACAACGGGCCGGGCAGGTCCGGGTGAGCAGAGAGCCATTCGACTGCATCGAAGGGGGTGTCTGAATAAACAGCAGGCATTTTTGCCTCAGCCAAGAGCACAGAACGAAAACCCGGCAAGAAGATGAATGGAAGCATCAGGAAAATAACCGACAAAAAATAATCTATGGCAGGAATACCTTTTCGATTGGGTCGGTCAATCCATCTGTTACCAAATTCTGCCAACAAACCAGCAGAAAGGATTACGAGAATGAATATTTCCCAGATCACATAACGCAACCCGCTGAACGCCAATAAACCAAAAAGTATGTACAAAGCCCATTCAAAGCGATCGAGGTGTCGGGAGGAAAGGGCTACAGCAAGAGGAAAGAGCAGCATCCAGAGGAAGAATAGGTTCATTTGCCAGTTATTGTTGATTGGCGGTAACCATTCCTTGCTAAATAACTGGTTGGAAGGAGAGGAAAGCATATCCAGCACGTATTTCCAGGCCAGCCAGCCACGCGGATTGAGCAGGGTAACTACCAGCCCAGCGCCCAAAGCAATCGCCAATGCGCGCCGGTCACCTCTCCCAAAAATAAAAGACAATCCCCCAAGCAGAAACACCAGTACAAAAGAACCGTGAAGATTGACCCATAACAGTGTTAGTAGCGGCAAAAACCACAGCGAACTTCTTTTACCTTCATGCCAGTCCAAAAGTACCCATAGGATCAGTAAAAATAGCAGATAGGTGAATATTTGCGGGCGAACAGCCCAATTGTTACTACCAGCCAACGCTGCCACAAACACCAGGATGCTCGCCAAGCGCGCGCCTGCGCCCATGCGGCGGGCAAATAACCATAACAGGGTATAAGCAGCCCCGACCAAAAGTCCGCGCAGGAGCACCACCAATGAAATTCCGCCTGTTTTGTAAGATAACCATAAGATAATTGCTGACAACCAGGAATGATAAACCACAGGGGAGCCCGCTCTAGTGGAGCTGAGCGTATCTACTACTGGAATTTTACCGTTTGCCAAAGTGTCACGCCCAATTCGTACGTACCACCAGAAATCATTGGGGGCAACAGGTAAAAGGAATGCCAACCCAAGCACCATCAATAGTGTTGTGCTTAGCCAGAGCAGGCTCATGCTATTATTTGAAATAAATTTCTTCATGGCAGCGCCACCAGGTAGGATTTCCAATCGAGCGCATCCAGCGAGGGCACGCGGGGATAGCCGGGTTTCATCTCGCACAAATTATAACCAGCAGCGGTGAGCGCATCCCACGCGGCGCGGGCAGACTCGGGGCCGTGTAACTCCATCAGCATCAGCGGGCGCGCCTCGGCCAACACACGTTTCATGCCCGGCAACGCCATCACCTCACCACCCTCAATGTCCATCTTGACCGCCTGTGGAGGGGGATTACCCTGTGCATAAACAAACTCATCAAGCGAGATGCCCGGGACGGTGATCTCGCGCAGGTACTGCTCGTCGCGCCCGGCGGAACCCGCCGCCTTACCCATGCCCCCGGAGGGATGGACCAGGAACTTCACCTCGCCCGCACTTGCCGCGACCGCGCCATCGAAAATGTTTACCCGATCGGTGAAAGCGTTCAGTTCCACGTTGCGGCGCAGGCGCTCCACATTGTCAGGCAGCGCCTCGAAGGCAAACACCATTCCCTGCGCGCCGGTGCGCTTGGCTGTCATCAGCGTGACATAGCCGATGTTCGCGCCGACATCATAGACGGTCATACCCGGCCGAATCAACTCCATCAGTGCGGACTGCATTTCAGGCTCGTAGGTGCCAAGCCAGAAATCCTTCTCAGTCTGCATATCCAGCAGCATCGGCATGCCTTCCAATCTGCCCGCAGCGATGTTAACGACCGCGAGACCGGACGGCGCCGCCTTGTTGAGCGTGCCGCGGATGAGCCCGGCGAGCGGCTTGAATCCGTAAACCGCTCGCTTGATTGGCGTAGGCAGGATGCGTGCGAAGAACGCCGCAATGGAGAGAATGGTTTTTTTCATTTATCCTGGATGTGCGGGGCGGGATAGGCCGGTGACTTATGAACGTGCACCACTTTCCACTTCCCGTCGAGTTTCACCATCACCCGGCTCTCGTTATGTGCTGTAATTTTTACGCCCTCGGCGTCCGCGGTGCTGGCCAGCAGGGTGTAACTGGCGATGACCGTGTCGCCGTAACGCTGTATATGAAGGTTGGCGAGGTCGATGCGGGATGAATTGCTTTTGCCTTCCTCCGCGCCAAAGAACGTGCCACGGCTGGCGTTGGATTGCATCATGAATTCGTGGAAGGGCAGCCCGTCGATGCGGTGCGGTGTGACCCACCACTCGTAGAGCGTCAGGTCCGCCGAGGTGGTTTCGTTATAGGTCGCTGTGTCGTTTTCCCGAATGGATTGCAAATGCTTGTATAAAAAATCGACGATCTCGGTGTCGCTCATCGTGTCTCCTAGTCCAGCAGCACTTCCAAATATTTATCGACCATGGCATCCAAGTCAAACGCAGATTCAGCCCGCGCCCGCGCGCCAGCCTGATAGCGTGGTAGATCAGCAAGCATCCGCGCCGCTGCCGCTGCCAGTGCAGGGATATTAGGCGTGTCGAGCTTCCAGGGGTTCCCGCCGTAAAAGGTTACTGTTCCCGCCTCGGGTGTGACCAGTTCGGGCAGCGACCCCATCGAAAAACCCGCCACGGGCAGACCGCAAGCCAGAGCTTCAATGACGGAGTTGGGACAGGGCGGGTTGATCTCTGCTGAGAAATAGAAATGGGCCGAGCGGTCCAGTTCAGGGATGCGCTCACGCGGCACGACCCCAAGAAAATTCACCGGCACAGTGGCGCGGGTTTTCCAGTGGTCCTTCTGGCTTTCAGCCACATCTGCTGCGACCACCAGTTCGACCAGCAGCGGCTGGATCTCCTTGAGCTTCTCCGCCAGCGCCACCGCCCAGGACAAGCCCACTTCCTGTCCGTGGGTCAGGCTGCCTTCCACCACCATAATGCGCACCAAATCCGTAGGCCGCTCGCCAGGCCCAGATGGAGAATAACGCTCCAAGTCAACCGCATTGTAGATCACTCGGTTGGGCACACGTGTCCGGCCATACCAGTCCTCCCACCAGGCTTTAATGAACTCGCTCTGGTAGACCACCCGGTCGGCGTGAAACCTGCGGATGAAAGCCAGCAGCAGGTTGGCGATCTCCGCACGGAAAAACACGCGCACCGGCGTGCGGTGCTTACGATGCAGCCAGTTGATCCCATCCAGGCGGTGGACGACGCGCACACCGCGTTTCCGCGCACGGCGCAACAGTCCGAGGTCGCGCGTGCCCGAGATGACCAGCAGCGCATCGCAGTTGTCGTCCGGATCGTCGCTGACCTTGACCCCGCGCTTCAGTAAGCCGGCGGCGAGCTTTTCATGGAAGGAAACCATCCCGCCCACACCATGCACTTTTGGGACAATACCAATGCACGTCATACCGGCGGCTCCCGAAGCCCCAGCTTGCGAGCCGGGATGCCGCCCCAGACTTCGTTTTCACCGGTGGAGTCGAGCAGCACCGCATTGGCACCTACGATTGTCCCGCGCCTGATGGTAAGTACGCCCTCTCTGCACAACACCTTTGCTCCGCTGGCGAGGATCACATCGTCTTCGACCACAATGCCCTCAAAGGCGGACTGGTCCGCGGGATGGTGGATGTCCGCCCGACCAAGCGTGACACCGGGGTAGATTCGCACACGCTTTCCGATGTGGCTTTTGGGGTGGATGACCACGCCGAACCCGCCGTGATGCAGCAGGAATCCCTCGCCGATCTCCACCGAGCGGGGAATTTCCACACCCAGCAGCTTGAGGGTTAGGTAGGCCAGTTTGCCGATCAACGGCCTGCGGCGCACACGGACCAAGCGTTCATAAAATGACATAATGCTATTATAACGCCGTGCCAGCTCCCTATGCCCGCGGAGGATGGAAATCCATTTTATGGTATCCTTAATCCAATATTCTTGACCGGAGTTGCACATGTACATTGCCATTGAAGGGGTGATCGGTGTTGGAAAGACCACCCTTGCGCGCCTACTTCAACCCGTTTTTGACTCGGAACTCCTGCTGGAGGTCTTCGAGGAGAATCCTTTTCTCTCTGATTTTTATTCCGACCGGGCACGTTATGCTTTCCAGACGCAGATTTTCTTCCTGCTCAGCCGCTACCGCCAGCAGCGCGACACCCTGCATAGTGTCCTGGGGAAGGGAAAAACGCTGATCTCCGATTACACCTTTGCCAAGGATGCGCTCTTCGCGCGGATCAACCTGCACGGTGACGAGTTGGAAATGTACCAGCGGGTGCACGAGGCGCTGGCGGAGAAAATCCCGACACCCGACCTAATCGTTTATCTTTATGCAGAAACCGACATGCTCATGCAGCGCATTGCCTTGCGTGATCGATCCTACGAACGAAGCATGGAGCGCGCCTACATCGCCGAATTGGGCGCTGCCTACGATGATTTCTTTGATGGGCAGGATAGCCCTGCGTTGAGAATCGACACCACGTCCATTGATTTCGTCCGCCATCCCGAACACTTGAAATTGATCGAGAACCGCATCCGCGAATCGTTGAATATAAATCCTTATCAGCCGCGTCTGCCCAACGTTAACGGGGCCTAGGATCAACCATGCGAATTACCCGCAGCACCTTGCATAAGATCGCAAAGGATACCGTGACCCAACGGGTCAAAACAGACAGCAGCGTGATGGCCGCGCTCCTGGTAGGTTCCACGCTGGCGGAAGACCCGTTCATCGGTCACACCACAGATATCGACATTGTGTTCGTCTGTATCAATGAACCCGATGCGGCGCGGCAGATCATTAAGCTGACCAATGAGATATCGCTTGACCTCTATTTTGTGGAAAGTACGGCCTTCGAACCTCCCCGAAAATTGCGCACGGATCCCCTGCTTGGTTATGTGATGTACGACTCGCTGCCGCTCTACGAAACACAGCACTTCTTTGAATACACCCAGGCCATCGTCCGCGCTGGATTTGACGACCCGGTCAACGTAATGGCCCGCGCGCGAAAGCACAGCATTCCCGCCCGCGAATTGTGGATGGAATTAACTCTCGGCGGGAGTTCGCGCCCGGAGGATGTGCTCAAATATATGAAGGCTGTGTATCGCGCCGCCAATGCGGTTGCCGGGCTTAATGGGCCGCCGCTGACGGACCGTCGCTTCCTGCTGGAGTTTGAAGACCGCGCACGGATCATCGGCCGGCCCGACCTGCACGATGCGCTGCTGAACCTGCTTGGCGCGCCGAATGTTGCACCCGCTGATCTGTTGGCCATGCTCCCGGCCTGGGCCACTGCCTATCACGCAACCGGGGACGGCGCCGATTTCATCATCCACCCCGACCGCATCGCCTACAATCGCAGCGCACTCGAAGCCTTGCTGCAGGGAGACAAGCCTCTGTCCGCGCTCTGGCTGCTGATTCACACCTGGGCGGCGGCCTCAGCATCTTTGCCGGAGTACGGACCCGAGTATGTCGCGTGGAAGACGGTCTTCGAACGGCTTGGGCTGGTGGGCATTGGCTTCGAAGAGAAGATTCAGGCGCTGGATCGCTTTCTGGATGCGACCGAGGAATTGCTCGACACCATATCTGCCGATAATGGCTTGTCCTGACCCACCTATGGCGGTAAAATTTGGATATAGTTTGACCACATTTAGGGGTGCCTAAAACGGGGATAAACAGCTCTTTTCCCCTAAATATGTGGATAAGTGCCTCTAAACTGTGGAGAAACGATTCTTACTGTGGACAAATCGCTCAAGTGTTCGAATTATGTTCCCTTAGAGTCCCCCCATATACGGGGGGTGAATTTTTCTCCCACCTGTGGGTGGGAAAAACCTTCCTGTCGGTTTTTAGCTGTGGAAAAATCTATCCTTTTTCTCCCATCCTTTTCCACATGTCTTCTTGAAGGGTTATGACATTCTCTCCGGAGATATGGTGCAGTGGAGCAGCAACCAGCCCACGGGTGGTGCGATTCTGATTTCATCCACACTTTCCACAGGCCCT